>UOFI01000056.1_pt1 | contig 157547 bp, 128 predicted proteins | sample 1988361 | NCBI WGS metagenome assembly UOFI01 (sample SAMEA4712194, study PRJEB27164) | hydrothermal vent metagenome | biome: marine basaltic hydrothermal vent biome; feature: marine hydrothermal vent; material: mineral | place: Pacific Ocean | collected 2011-06-14/2011-07-23 | depth 1689 m
TCGTCTTTCGTCTTTCGTCTTTCGTCTTTCGTCTTTCGTCTTTCGTCTTTCGTCTTTCGTCTTTCGTCTTTCGTCTTTCGTCTTTCGTCTTTCGTTCCTGTTCGACAAACACCGAACAGGAACGAAAACCCAGATTATGTTAAGTCCACGACTAACGACTAACGACTAACGACTAACGACTAACGACTAACGACTAACGACGAATAACGAATAACGAATGACTAAAAATAAGGCATAAAAAAAGAGGGCGAATAACTCGCCCTCTTTTTCTCATGATACAACAGTCGTTTTATTGGATAGGATCATGCACAGCAATAGTGCAATTTGAAACGCCCTTACCATTAAAGTCCTGATCAAACGTAAATGTACCATTCAGGCACAGAGTACCTACTTTATTGGCATAACGACCCGCACCACTGATTTCACGCACGCCCGCACATCCAGCCATACGTAAAGCCAGTGTTCCTGTTACAGCTGGGTCTTCAACCGGACCTAACTGTGGGAATGCACGGCCTGTCAGTTCTTCTTCAAATCTGAAAGTTGAACCATTAACATTCAGCCTGAAGTCATCCATCATTGTCCACGGCATAGTAGTTGGAAGCAGGCTCCAGTCACCGGTTAAACCAAAAAAGCTAACGTCAAACAATGCAGTGGCAGAAATAGTACCTGTTTCCTTATATGCACCTAATGTTTCGCCTGTAGTGCCATCTGTTACCGTTGCATAAACAAGGCCTGCAATCGGATACAAAATACTTACATTATCAGGGTTTGTTGCATCGCCGTTTACATTACCATTAGAATCAACAAAACCACCAATAGCACCATCAACTTCTGAAATTGTGTTTTCAATAGTCAGGTTGGGTGAATTCGGGTTATATAATTCTGCATTCGCTGAAAACGATGCTGACGCCGCAACCAGAGCAGTAGTAAGCACTAAATTTTTTAATGTGTTTTTAGTCATTAAATTTACCTATTTTTTATAAAGCATATAATTTATTGTAAATAACCAGATAGAAAACACTGGCTATCTGTGAGCACAAACAAAAAACCAGATTATAAACAAATTCCATATTTGACATATATCAACAACAAGTAAAACATAATTTGATCTTCTGTTCATAAAAGATATTATTTTTTTTATTCGGAAAAGTGAATGAGTTTATATTTTATGTGTGAGTTATCTCACGAAGATTTATCAGTATATGAGACAGTCATGCTTTATATGTAACATATAGCACACATAGAAATCTAACAAGGCGTCTATTTTGAATAAAAACCTGAACGGTATAATGTATTAACACGATTTTCTGACTGTGACATTAATCACATAAAGAATTTATTTATTGAATAATTTCACATACTCTATAAATAGTTCTCGCTCCAGCGGCTTACTATGATAATAACCCTGTGCAATATCGGTCCCTATTGCCCGTAAAAAATCAAGCTGCTCTTTAGTTTCCACCCCTTCTCCAACCACATCCAGCTTCAGGCTGGAAGCTATTGCAATAATCGCCTTGCATAATGACGCATCTTCAGGGTTTTCCATAACATCTTTTATAAATGCACGGTCAATTTTAAGAATATCAAATGGAAATCGCTTAAGGTAGCTTAATGATGAGTAGCCGGTACCGAAATCATCCAGCGCGAGTGTAACACCCAGTTTTTTAAGCTCATTGATTGCATCCATCACTCGTGGATCATCCTCAACCAGCAGGCTTTCTGTCATTTCAAGTTCCAGGTTATTTACCGACAGGCCCGTTTCTTCAAGAATACGTTTCACAGTCTGAGGAAAGTCATGGCCTACAAACTGTCGCGCTGAAACGTTAACGGCCACTCGTAATGGAAAACCAAAGGTCTCCTGCCACAGCCTGGCTTCATTACACGCGGTTCTAAGTACCCATTCACCTATAGGGATTATCAGCCCAGTATCTTCAGCTACAGATATAAAACGATCAGGGGGAATAAACCCAAGCTTGTGGTTCACCCATCGGATAAGCGCTTCTGCTCCAATTATTTTATTACTGTTTATATCGATCTGCGGCTGATAGGTAAGAAAAAATTCATTTCTTTCCAACGCTCGCCGGAGTTCTGACTCAAGCTCAACCCTGATCAGAGCCTGCTCATTAAATTCAGAGGCATAAAACTGATAGATATTACCCCCATTCTCTTTAGCTTTATGCATGGCAATATCAGCATTTCTAATGAGCTTATTAGCGTCTGTTTCATCATCTGGGCAACTGGTGATGCCTATACTTAATGATAGTTTAAATTTTTTACTCCCCAGATCAAACTCATCAAGCATGATATTAAGCGATTTTTCAGCAATTATTTTTATATCCAGCGCCTGCCTCAGGTCATTCAGTATAATTAAAAAGATATCACCTCCGAACCTTGCAAGGGTATCGCCATCCCGTAAACACGAGGTGAGCCTGGCAGATATTTTTCTTATTATTTTATCTCCTGAACTGTGCCCCAGGGTATCGTTAACGGATTTAAACCGATCAACTCCAAGAAACATAATGCCTACATGGCTATTCAGGCGTCTGGATCTTTTAATTGACTGTATAAGCCGGTCGAGTGCAAGGGTTCTATTCGGCAAATTAGTCAACAGATCAAAGTTTTCACTATGAGCTAGTTTTTCCTCAACCTGTTTTCTTTCCGTTATATCAACGGCATGACAATGCAATACCTTCTGAGAGCATAACGGCGTAAATTTCCAGAGAAATATACGATCTTTAACATAAGACTCTATATTGCTAAACGATATATCGTCTGACATGCAACGTGAAAATATTTCTTCGATATTATCGGGCAATATTTTTAATATATAGAGTTCTTTATATTCCGGAAAAATACTATTAATAATATTTTTCGCTGTTTCATTTATGTATTCAACAGACTGCTCAGAGCTCATAGAAATAATAATATCCGTGCTATGCTCTGCAATTGCAGCAACCCTCTCCACCTCATTTAAAATATCCTGTAGCGTCTCATGGTGCTCATACAGGTTAGTGGAAGCACTATTGAGTGCAACACCTAGTCGTGACATTTCAACTGAACTCCTGTCCACCTTTATTACATCACCATTATACTCGTTCAACTTATCCGCAAAATCGGTATACTTTCTGATAGAAACTACGGGCTTTCTTAAAAAAAACATTAAAATTACAATTGTTATAACGGCAATAAAGAATCCATTGGTAAGATTATTAATCCATATGCTCATTTTAGCCTGTCTAATCCTATCAAGCCTGAAAACTATTCTCACCCAACCAACGACATCACCCAGATCTATCGGTGAAAAAATTACCATACTTTCATTGGTTTGTGTAATGATCACCTCATGCATTACTGGCACTTTGTATTTTATTTTGTTAAAACGAGGCGTTATTTCAGAGTTATCACCTTTGGCCACATCACTTAATGTATGCCCGTCTACATCCATAACCTGCATACTATAAATACTGTCAAACTTCGCTGCTTTTAACAGAATTTCTTCTATCAGGGTATAATTTCTGGAAATAACATAGGAACTGACAGCGGAAGCCAGATTTTCTGCAACTATTTCTGCCTGATGCCTGAGCTGCTGAGATGCAGCTTCAGATTGCTGATGAGAAATATAAGAACTAAGATAGGTGATTGTAACAACCAGAACAACCGTTACAAATAGCGATACCTGAAAAACCAGGTGTTTATGAAAACTCAAGTTACCTGCCACAGTGGGCCACCTTCACATTACAACCACTAAACAAACTGTCGCCCAAAATCCCGAAACATCTTCAGTCACTAAATGGTTTAATTAACTGCCGCACAATATCATAATCCGCATCTGTAGCCATAACAAACCCGTCATATTTTTTACCCAGCGCCTGAATAACCTCTCGATGCTGCGGATTTTCAATATCCAGTTGAAGAAATACCTGCTTTAGTTTAGCCAGCATCTGCTGACTAATTTTGCCGCTGGCTGCGATATTATAAGGTGGCAAATCCGGAGAGCTGTAGATAATGCGTATACCTTTATTCTGCCATTTAAAAGCTTTGCTATCCTTTAATATTCCTGCGTCATAGTCCCCCAACAAAACCGCTCTTACAATATTGTCATAATGTTTTAAAAACTGATAGGACCCCAGTTTTTCCAGAGGCATGCCTGCTCCAACAACAACCGCTCGCTGTAGTAATGCCGCTCTATCACCAAAGGCAAAGGAATGCCCGACAAGGTCATCAACTGTCTGTATCGGACTATTCTCCTTTACCACAATCATTAGCTTAAATGAGGCTTTTTTATTAGAACGCATTTTAGCGATCAGCTGGGTATTTCCAAGCGTATTTGAACGTATATATGCAACCGGTGTGAGATAGGCAAGATCCACTCGATCACTGGATAAATCCTGTATAGCGCCCCTCATATCTTTAGCCAGTTTTAAATTCACGGGCAGCTGAAGCTTCTCACTTAAATACCGTGTTAAAGGCGTTAACCTACGGTGCATTACTGAGGGTACATCCATTGCGACTGAGCCGAACCTAATCGCCTGCTCTTTTGCAGCAGACTGAAAATTCACCATGCACAGGCAAATAAGAAGAATGCATTTGACGCCGCAGTGATACTTCATTGGTCTCTCTTTGCTCAGTCAGGAGATGAGTTAAATTAATAACTTAACGGATTCAGTGAATAGCAGAATGCCTTCTCTGGATTATATTTCCTGGTGAAGTATTCGCCTTATTATGAAGTATAGACGACAAAAAACGCTTTTATCGGGGAGCGGGCTTACGAAACCGGTCTCTCAGGAGAGCGAATGCATCACCCTAAATTAATCAGTGTGCCTCTGGGTGTGCCCATGTTGATCATTATGGGACGCAATCAAAAAGAGCGCGAATGGCGAGCCCTCGTTGACGTGCAGGGATGCACTAATATCGTGGTTGCAGGACGCAAAGGAGCGAAGACGTGCAGGGATGCACTAATATCGTGGTTGCAGGATACAAAGGAGTGATGCTTTGATATAAGTCAGGCGTGCTCCCGTGTCTACTCCCTGGGGTGCAATTTAGGGTGCAGCACCATCTCCGAACGGGTGACTTGCACTAAGTGAGAACAACTTACATTCTCAAAGACTTACCGTGTATTTGTGCGGTTAACTGATTAATTTAGGATCATAGCTGAAATCGCAACAACAGCGCTGTTACGATTTCAAACAGATTAAGTTGAACCGAGAAAACTCAATATAGAGAATTTAAAATGATGCCGAAGAGAAGCGCGGGCTTCTATTTTGCCACATTACCACTTGCCGGCTTTTACCGCTTTCCCCTGAGGCTCATCTGGATTAAACCAGTCGAGCTTTTCTTTTAATGATACGACTTCACCCACAATGATTAGTGTGGGTGGCTGGAATGTATGGTTTCTTAAGGTTTCTTCCAGGGTTTCCAGGGTTGCGATAATGGTCTTCTGATCAGGCGTGGTCCCTTTCTGAACCAGTGCCACCGGTGTAGAAGGCGGCATACCATGGCCGATCATCTCTTTACACAGGGTTGGCGCACCATGTAAACCCATATAAAAAACCACGGTCTGATTCGGTTGAGCCAGCGCTTTCCAGTTTAAGTCCACACTGCCATCTTTTAAGTGTCCGGTGACAAACACACAGGCCTGTGAGTAATCACGGTGAGTCAGGGGAATACCGGCATAGGATGCACAGCCTGCTGCTGCGGTAATACCCGGCACTACCTGAAATGGCACACCTTCCTGCGCTAGCAGTTCTATTTCTTCTCCGCCTCGACCAAAAATAAAGGGATCACCGCCTTTCAGGCGCAATACTCGCTTACCTTTCTTAGCCAGGCGCACCAGCAGTTCATTAATATTTTCCTGCTGCATGGTGTGTTTATCACGAGCCTTACCCACGTATATCAGTTCAGCATCACGCCGTACCAGTTCACGTATCGCCGGTGAAACCAGGCGATCATAAACCATCACATCACAGGACTGCATCAGGCGCAAAGCTCTGAAGGTCAGCAGATCCGGGTCTCCCGGGCCCGCCCCGACCAGGTATACCTCGCCCTGAAACTCCGGGTTTTCATCCGCCTCATCAATCGCCTTCTGCAATGCCGCAGCCGCCTCATCATCATGACCACTGTACACGCGATCTGCAACCGTGCTCTCCAGTATTGACTCCCAGAAAGCCCGTCGCTGGTCTACATTGGTAAATTTAGCCTTAACCTTCTCCCGATAATTAGCCACTAACGCACCCAGCCGGCCATATGCCGCCGGAATACAGCCTTCCAGTTTGGTCCGTATCATTCTGGCTAAAACAGGTGAGGCTCCCCCTGTTGATATGGCAATCTGTACCGGCGAACGATCGACAATCGAAGGCATAATAAAAGAACACAATGCCGGATCATCTACCACATTAACCGGTATACCACGAGCTTTGGCCAGCTCAGAAGCCCGCTTATTTACCTCACTGTTATCCGTAGCCGCAATCACCAGTACAGGCTTCTCGATATCAGAATCTTCAAATTCACGGCCAATATGCACTATTTTCCCATCATCGCGCCACTCCGCCAGTTCACGGGATAACTCAGGCGATACCACGCTTACCTCTGCCTGAGCTTTTAGCAGCAATGAAACTTTACGCGCAGCTACCTCGCCACCACCGATAACCAGGCAGGACTTTTGCTTAATATCAAAAAATATGGGTAAAAAATCCACGTAGATTCCTTAAATGTAAGTGTTCACGGTATGATAATTGTATTAATGAAGCAGGTCTATACCCCATTAGCAGGGGCTAATACAGAGACCTGCGATAAATAAACACCGGTTTAGGGACATCTTCAATATCACTTCAGGATGGGAACAACAGGCTCTTAAGCTTACCCGACCTGTCCAGCTCAGCAAGATCATCAAAACCACCCACATGATAATCGCCGATATAGATCTGCGGTACTGTATCGCGCTTCGTTTCCTTTTTCATAACCGCCCAGAGTTTTCTATTTGCAGCTACGTCTATTAGCTGCATTTTTTTAGCCCCGCGTTTTTTTAGTAATCGTTCTGCCCGCTGACAATATGGACAGGTTCTGGTTCTATATATGCGGACACTAACCATGGGGACTTCGATTTTTAACAGCTGTTTGCAGTAGTTTAAAAACCGCAAGTTTATCAGCTTACAACAAAACTTGCAGCCAGCGTACCCACCACCAGACTCCAGCCATCAATCAGCACAAACAGCATCAATTTAAATGGCAGCGAAATAATCAGGGGGGACAACATCATCATACCCATGGCCATCAATACACTGGCCACAACCAGATCAATTACCAGAAATGGAATAAAGAGCATAAAACCAATCTGAAATGCTGTTTTTAATTCGGAGGTTAGAAATGACGGCATTAACACCGACATAGGCACTGACTCAGGGCCATCATAAGCCTCATCACCCGCCAGATTCGCAAATAGCTCTATATCCGTTTCCCGGGTTTGCTCAATCATAAATTTCTGAAACGGCGCTTTCAGCTTTGCCAGCGCCTCATCGGCACCGATTTCCTCTGCCAGATAAGGTTTATAAGCTTCTTCATAGGCCTGAGTAAAAACCGGCGACATGATAAAGAAGCTTAGAAATAAAGACAGGCCAATTAAAATCTGATTAGAAGGTGTTTGTGCCGTACCCAGTGCCTGACGCAAAATCGACAACACAATAATAATACGGGTAAATGATGTCATGGTCAGTAACAGCGCGGGCAAAACCGATAACACGGTCATAAACACCAGCACCTGAAGTGAAATGGAATACTTCTTTCCCCCCGATGCCGCATCTTCAATAATTAAAGCGGGCAGACCGGGCTCAGCAACGGCCGGGTAACTAAGCAGTAGTCCAGCGATTATACCGGCAGCAGCCATCAGAAACTTATTCATCGGTTTGGTCAACTATTTTATTCAGGGTTTTATCAAATGATGGTGCTCCCTTATCCGCACCATCATTCAACACATGCAATGTCTGAATATGCCCGGGGCTCACCCCCACCAGCAAACGAACATTATCGACTTCAATTAGCAGTGCTTTTTCTCTGCTGCCCAGAGAAAGTCCCCCCAGTATTTTCATATCCGCCTGATTGTAGTTTGCTAATTTCCCGTATTTTTTTAAAATCCAGGCCAGCCCAAGTATGAGCGCCACAACCACGACCAACCCCATGAGCATATTCAAAACACTCATTAATGAAAAAGCATCAATATTCGCGGTTGTTACAGGTGCCTGCGCTTCGACGCCAGAAATCACGACTTCTGGCAGAATGCTGATCAGAAAAATAAGATATTTAATATTTTTAAAAAAATTATTCATATACGTTTTATATTGCTATCAGGCCGAATAACATGAACGGCCATCTAAGCGGCCTCATCTAATCATACCTGTTACTTTAATTTTTTGACCCGTTCTGCCGGGCTAATTATATCGGTTAAACGAATACCAAATTTTTCATTCACCACCACAACTTCACCCCGTGCAATTAAAGTTCCATTTACCAGAACATCCATCGGCTCACCCGCAAGTCGTTCTAACTCCACAACCGACCCCTGGTTTAACTGCAGCAGGTTTCTTATGCTAATTCTTGTGCGGCCAATCTCCATTGATAAATTAACCGGTATATCCAGTACCACATCAAGGTTAACATCTGATCCCGCTACGGCGTCATCTGTCAATTCATCAAAACTGGCCGCACTTCCAGACGCTGTTGCCGCTCCAGCTTCAGACTCTGCCTGTTCATTTAGCGCATCAGCCCATGGGTCTTCTGCTTCTTCTTTATTTTCTTCATCGCTCATGACTTTTCTCTCAACGCCTATTCACTCGTATCTGAAAGATAATTTAACTCCGGACGGGTTACCCTTTCGATAACTTTAATGGCCGCATTGCCTCTTGAGACACCTAATGTCCCCCGGAACAACGGAATTTCCTCAGCCTCTAAAACCACCTTATCCGGCATATCAAACGGAATGACATCACCTACTTTTAAGTTATTAATATCTGACAGATTTATTTCTATTTCAGCCATCTGACTTCTGACCTCTACTTTAGATTCAAAAATTTCGTCACGTAAAGACAAACGCCATCGATCATCCACTTCAGACATATCAGATTGCACACCCGCATCCAGCAGATCCCGTATCGGCTCAACCATAGAATAAGGAAAGGTCACATGCAGATCTCCCCCTCCGCCTTCCAGATCAACACGAAAAGTACTCACCACAACGACTTCTGTGGGGCTCACAATATTGGCAAGATGGGGGTTCACTTCTGAAGACTGATATTCAAATTCTAAAGGCTTAACCGGTTTCCATGCATTTTGAAGGTCTTTAAATATCTGTTCCAGCAACATGCTAATCACTCGCTGCTCTGTTGGTGTAAATTCCCGGCCTTCAATTTTGTTATAGAATCGCCCCTCACCACCGAAAAAATTATCGACAACAATAAAAACCAGCTTTGGATCGATAACAAACAGCGCAGTACCTTTTAATGGTTCAACCTTAATCATATTCAAACTGGTAGGCACATAAAGGCTGTGCACATATTCTGCAAACTTCATCATCTGAACACCGCCAACGGCTATTTCAGCCTGGCGACGTAATAAATTAAACATACTGACCCGGAAATTTCGTGCGAAGCGCTCATTAATCATTTCCAGCGTGGGTAAGCGCCCACGCACGATTCTTTCCTGGGAGTTAAAATCAAAGGACCTGGCGGTACCGTCATTCAGGTCCTCATCACTATCCGTTTCAACGTCACCATCATCTACCCCATGTAACAGGGCATCGATTTCATCCTGACTTAATACATCTGCTGTTGCCATTTTAACTTATGCCTTAACCCTGGATTGCGCAGTTAACCACTTAAAAACGAAGTAACTTACGGGTATCTAAGGTTATCATTTAAATTTACAACTCACCCATTGGGTGAATTGCGCTACCACACTCATAGTCGCCTTGCCTGTTCCCCTGGCTATGTAAAAAAAGCACCAGGGGAGCAACCATTGCCTTATTTATTTACTGCACCAGGCAAACAGGCAAAACCACTCTGAACACTGCCCAACTACAGGCTTCAGGTTAAAACCTTATTGCATTACAAAACTGGTAAAGTACAGGGCCTCTATTGAATCCGGCTCACCGACACCTTTAAGTACATCCCGTATAACCTGTATTGAATCCTGACTCAGTGCCCGCTTACCCTCACGGGTATTAATTTCATGGTACTGCTTACCTCCCAGTAACAGCAGCAGTTCATTTCTCACCGCTGGCATATGTGCTTTTAATGCTCCCTCAACGGCGGAGTCATAGGTCATAATCTGTATATCAACCTGTAAAAAACTGACCTGATCCTGATTTTCGAAGTTAACCACAAACGCCGGATGCAGGGGAACATAAATGGGTGTTCCTGTGTGCTTTTTCTTTTTAGCCTCACCCTCACCCTCGACGGCATCTTCCAGCACTTCGGTGTCATCCTGCGCCGCCGACTCTTCATCTCCCCCTAGCATAAAAAACGTCACACCAACCGCTATGCCAATCACCAGTAGTAAGCCATTAACGATAAGAATGATTTTCATCATTCCTCCGCCTTTTTTCTCTTCTTCGTCTTTTACTTCTTCGTCAGCCATTACGCTTTCCCCTGAGGTTGGCTTCCACATCATTAATGACATGGAAGCAAAGAACGTGCCGCTATCCTATAAAAATAGAGATAAATGCTCTCGCTAATACCCTGGTCTCACAACAATGCAGTCATAATCACCCGGAATAATGATTATAAGCATAGTATTAAATCATTCATTTTCAATAAGATAGGCTCAAGGTATCCCAATGGCCTATAATCAGTTAAAAGCCGCTGACGTTAATATACTCAAAGAAAAACAAGCTCAAAAACAGTACAGGCAAAACCTGATATATTAACGAATACACTAAGGCCGCCAGATATTTGGCCGATATAGCAGGAACACCTCTAAACTATGCGCCAAATTACTGTCGCCCTGTGAGTGATGCCCTTAACCGGAATATGAATCCATGATCAATATCCCACCCATAAAACAGAGCACGGCTATAAAGGTAGAGCTGATACCTGATATCAGCAAAACATGGAAAGTGGGGCAAATTTTAAATGCCACAGCAAAACAGGGGGGAGATGCCCTGTCTGACGTACTGATTCAGGTGGGAAAGTACACTCTGCAAGCGAAAACCCCCATTTCATTACAGAGTGGCCAGGATATTAAACTGCAGATAAAATCTCTGCCCGATGGACAGACAAACAAACTACCTCAGTTAAACATTTTGCCTACCAGCACGCCATCGACTCAAACCGCCACACTGGCCGCCCTTAAATTAAGACAGTTCATTGCCATTCAGCAATCATTGACACAGGTTATACAACTCAGTGACAAACTACTGAATAATAAGCTCGCCAGCGCGAAGCTACCGGACAACTTAAAAAACATGTTAAACCGCCTGCAAACCAGCCTGCAGATTAACGCCGGCAATATAAATGCTGCGCAGTTAAAGCAGCAGATTTTAGACAGCGGTGTTTTTTTAGAGTCAAAACTGCTCAATCAGAAAACGAACCCACAAAGCGGCTTAATCAATGATTTTAAATATCAGCTACTGGCTATAAAAGAAAACCTGGCCTTATTAAATTCTGCACAACCAGGTATCGGCTCAAAGGGCACTGAACCTGCAATTCAGCCCGTGACGATACAATTAACGGCTCAACAACTCAATCAGCTACAGAGCGAGATAAAACAGGCAGGCCCCGATTTACTCTCCCGCAACCTGCCTGAGCTGGCTGATAAACTGATGTCTGTGTTGTCCAGACCCTCACTTAATCAGCTCATTAACCTGCTTGGCCAGACAACGACTGACACACAAGCATCAAATGAACTTCAAACACTGGCAAAGTTTTTAGTCGCACTAACCCAACAGCAACCCCTGGCTCAACAGAACATGCAACACTTGCTGCAACAACTGCGCTCAAATTTAATATTTCTGGAGCTGGGGCAACAGATCGAACAATCCATCAGTAAAATAACCAGCCTGCAGCTACAACCCCTGAGCCGTGAAGGCGACAACCTTGTTTTACTGCTGTTTAACCTTATTTTTAAAGATAACAACGAACAGTTTGATTTGAATTTTCGTATTCAACAGCAGAATAAAGAGACGGATCAAAGCCAGGAAAACTGGCTGGTCACCGTGAGCTTTAATTTTAAAACCCTGGGTAAGGTGCAGTCAAAAATTCATATGATCGACAACCGGGTTTCCAGCGTGTTTTATACTGAACTTGGCTCCACCGCCGATAAAATCAAAACGCTGCTGCCACTGCTTGAAACGGGATTTAAAAAAGCAGGCTTAACAGTCGTTAACCTGGCCGTGAAAAATAACCTGCCTGATGATAAACAGGTGATTAACCATCAGGTTAACCTGCTGGATGAAAATGTATAAGCATACAAAAAAGCCGAAAACAATTGCCGTCGCACTGGAATATGATGGCAGCAACACCCCTACCATTAGCGCTCAGGGCGTGGGCGATGTGGCTGAAAAAATTATAGATATCGCCAAACAGTGTGGCGTACCACTACAGCAAGACAGCGAACTGGTGGAAATACTGGCCGAATTAAACCTGGGCGATGAAGTACCTGAAAATCTATACCGCGCGGTGGCGGAAGTAATTGCCTTTGCTTATATTCTGAGTGGTAAGTTTCCTGAAAACTGGAAATAAAGAGGATGTAAATAAATCGTCTTTCGTCAACAGCGTAAATATTTCATCAAAGCTACCAACATAAACGATATAGTTTATGTCTCTATAAGTCTAGACACAGAAACCTTTGAGCTTTCTCTCACGAATGACCAACGACTACAGACGAGCAACTTTGCCTTGTTCTTTCGCCCTGTTCAACGCCAGGGGCCAACAAACACCGAACAGGAACAAAAGTCCAGATTATGTTAATTCCACGACTAACGAGCAACGAATCTAAAACCGGAACTCGGCCACCAGAGGCAAATGATCCGATAACCTTTGCCACGGATGCCCATGAAGAGAATAGCAGCCCGTTAACTCAACCCCTCGGCTATAAATTCTATCCATCGGCAAAATTGGTAACCAGGACGGAAAGCTACTGACGTGCTTACCGTGGTGATTTTTAAATACGTCCTCTACCCCTAAGCGTCTATTCAGGGTCTTTTCAGCAATGCCGCGCCAGTCATTAAAATCACCTGCGACTATTAGTGGCTCATTATGGGGTACATGACTATCAATTCGATTAATGAGCTGCACTATCTGCCGCGCCCTTTCATGTTCAAATAACCCCAGATGCACACATATTACATGCACGGTCTGTGACTGACCTGAAGTATTAAGCGAAATGTTAAGTGTGCCATGCAATAAACTGCGACTGGCCTTTTTCATAAAAGAAACATTAATATTTTCCCAGTCAATAAAGGTGTATTTGCTGAGAATGGCATTACCATGATGGCCTTTATTATAAATTGCATTTTTTCCATAGGCGTGATGGGGCCAGATTTCATCTGCCAGAAACTCAAACTGGCTATTATCCGGCCAGTTATCTAATTTTAATGAATGAAGCTGGTGCTCACCCTGTATTTCCTGTAAAAATAACACGTCGGCATTCACCTTTCGTAGCGCATCTTTAATACCATGCAGGACAAAATGCCGGTTACCGGCACTAAAGCCCTTGTGGATGTTATAGGTCAATATTTTAAACCGGGAGTCTGACATACTGATGGTGTCTTTTATCCATTTATTATTGATGATTATAGTGGCAAATGGCAGTCCTATTATTATACGTAATTTGTTACGCAACAAATGGAATTATGCGGTTGATGCTGACATGGTGTTTATAAACGGTCAACCGCTATTTGGAACATCTAAAACCTGGCGGGGTATTATTGCATCCCTGTGCATTACTGCTATTGTCGGTATAATACTGGGTTACTCAATACAGACAGGCATAATGATCAGCTCGCTGGCAATGGCCGGTGATATGAGTTCAAGCTTTATTAAACGTCGCCTTAAGCGCGCGCCCAGTAGTATGGCCCCTTTGCTCGACCAGGTTCCAGAGTCTTTTTTGCCGGCCCTGGTAATGATGCAATCATTTGGTCTTAATTTATTTTCAGTTTTTATGCTTATAGCAGTATTTATTATTTTTGAGCTGAGTATTTCAAAAATTTTATATCGATTGGGTTTGCGCAAGCACCCCTATTAACAGTAGCCATCACTATGTTCGATAAAGTAACAACCGGTAAAAACCCATCATCCGATATTGTTAACCTGCCGAATACGGTTAGTTTTATACGTATATTAATGGCACCCGTTCTATTTGTCCTTGCATTAAATCAACAGCCTGTGTGGTTTCTCGGTATACTGATTTTTTCAGAATTCACCGATATACTCGATGGTTTTCTCGCACGAAAACTTCATCAGGTTACCCGCCTGGGCGCACAACTTGATAGTTGGGGAGATTTTATAATATACAGTAGCACAGCAATTTGTGCATGGATTTTATGGCCAGAAACAGTTAAACAACATCCATTACCAATAAGCCTGATTATTGCCAGCTTCACTTTGCCCGTTATTCTCGGCCTGATTAAATTCAGAACATTAACCAGCTACCACACCTGGAGTGTAAAAATAGCGGTAGCAACGACCATTATAGCGTATCTATTATTATTTTCCGGCGTACTCGACTGGCCCATAAATCTGGCCGCTGTTGCCTGCCTGTATGCCGCACTGGAGGAGATATTCATTACACTGATTATTAAGCAGGAACGCACCGATATTCGATCAATTTTACAGGCGATTCGCTATCGAAAACAGATAAATATAAAAAACAGCAGATACTAATTAATTTATTGATGAGTAAGCACACTATTTTAAGCAATTATTATCCTGTTAAAAACATAAATAGACATCACATAAAAACAGGACGTTAATATTAGCGCAACATTAAAAACATAACGCCTGTAACCCATCAGCTATCCAACATATTTATGCTTAAACATATTATTGTCGACTTTTTTACCTTCATGTCGATTAATTTTACATGTTTGAATTTTATTTATAACCACGATAAAAAAAACAAAAACCAATCGGCATAAACCACTAGTTTATGATTAAGTACAACAGGCAGTTTTGTTGTGCTTGATTTTTCATATCACAGGGAGGCAGAACACTTTAATCTGAATATTTTATTTTCAAACCTCTGCGAATCAAGCTTTTGATTTTCAGGTAAAACCCACTGTAATAGCAACAGCTCCGGGTAAAGTACTACAGCAATTCCTCAAACTCACCAGCAGGAACCGGCCTGGAAATGAGGTAGCCCTGAATCACTTCGCAACCATGCGAACTTAAAAATGCATACTGCTCTTCGGTTTCAACACCTTCTGCAATCACTTTGAGTTTCATACTGTGAGCCATTGCAATCACGGCTCTTGCGATCGCACCATCACCTTCATTACCGGTAATATCCTTTACAAAGGAACGGTCAATTTTCAACACATCCAGGGGGAACTGATGCAGATAACTCAGTGATGAATACCCGGTGCCAAAATCATCCATTGACAGTGTCACTCCCAGCTCTTTTAACTGATGCATTTTATTAATGCTGCTGTCTGCATCCTGCATCACAATGGTTTCTGTAATTTCCAGATCGATGTGCTGCGGGTCAATACTGTAAAGGGAGATTAAATTTTTAATTTGCCCCACCAGATCAACCTGCATAAACTGGCGCGCAGATAAATTAATTCCCACACTGAGGGGGTGTCCCTGTAAATTCCATTGCCGGGTCTGCTTAATGGCCTGCTCTAATACATAACGCCCCAGTGGATGGATTAATCCGGTTTCTTCTGCCAGAGGTATAAAACGAATGGGGGGCACCAGACCATGTTCTTTATGACGCCAGCGAACCAGGGCTTCAGAGGCGATTATTTTACGCGAACTCGATTCAACCTGAGGCTGGTAAAACAGCTCCAGATCTTCATTTTCAATTGCCGTGCGTAAATCCGACTCCATGCGCAGCCGATCATCTACCCGACGGTTCATATCATGGGTATAAAAATACTCCTGATCACCCCCCTGGCTTTTTGCTTTACGCATGGCGGCATTGGCACACTGTATCAGGCCACCCGCATCAACATCATCAGCCGGGTAAACCGCAACCCCCAAACTTAATGAAACGGTTACCTTCTGATTGGCAAGCTCAAATGTATTGGCTTTTAGTGCCTGATTCAGGCCACTTAATACCGATCTGATTTCCTCTGTAGAAGACGGGCTTTCCAGTAGAACAGCAAACTCATTGCCACTGATTCGGGCCACCGTATCACCTTCAAGTACATTGCCCCGAAGAAAACCGGCAAATGCCAGTAATAACTCATTGCCTATTTCATGCCCCAGGCTTTCATTAATTAACTGAAAGCGATCAATATCCATCGCCACCACCGCCACCTGATGATGCGCATGTTCCGCCACTTTTATTGCATGAGTCAAACGCTCTTTAAACAGGGTTTGATTCGGTAAATCGGTTAACAGGTCATGATAGGCCTGATGCAATATCATATCTTCTGCTCGTTTCAGAGCCGTAATATCCTGAATGGTGCCAAGCACATATCCGGGTTTTTTATCATCCCCCATAATGACTTCACATTGCTGGTACACATAACGCTCTTTATGGTCCATGCCCTGCATCCGGTGCTCCAGCACAAACCGTGTGCCCAGCATTCGCGCATCATCAAAGGCATGCACCACCCGATCACGGTCTTCATCCGGCACATAGCTGATCAAATCATCAAAAGTCTTTATATGATTTCGGTCAATCCCCAGCATATCCAGCACACCCGCAGGGATTGAGAACTCATTGGTATGCAGATCCCAGTCCCAGTAACCCAGCATCGCAACCTTTAAAGCATGATCAACCCGGTGTCGGCTTTTTCTTAACTCAAAATCCACTTCCCTGGATTTCAGTGCATAGCGTACACGCTGAGAAAACAGACTCCAGTTAATGGGTTTGGTAATAAAATCGGTGGCACCGGAATCAAAAGCTTTATCCACCGATGTCACATCATCCAGCCCGGTCAGCATAATAATGGGCACAGAGCGTTCAGGGTCCTGCTCTCTCATTGCCTGACAGGCTTCAAAGCCATTCATAACCGGCATTAACACATCCAGTAAAACCAGGTCCGGCCGATGCTGTCGAAATAGCTCAATGCCTTCAACCCCATTGAGGGCCTCAATAAAATCATAGCCCTGTTTTTGCAAGGCTTTAGTTAGCATGCTGCGAATCACAATATCATCATCAACAACCAGCAATAGAGGCGTTTTGCGTTCAGCCATTTTGAAATTTTCTAATCCTGACACAAACCGACCTCCTGAAATGATGTGTTTTTAGACACCGAGATATGTTTAATAGACCTGAGTATAGAACATCTCAGTTGATTGACTAAACGACTGTAACCGGCCACAAGTTATACCCTCAAAAACAAATGGCCCCGCCTCCAGCTCAGCGACACGGCCATCACCACAACAACAAACACACACACCTGATTACATCCCTCTGGCCAGATCCCGCTTGATATCTTCAATATCCTCCAACCCCACGGCCACCCGGATCAAACCATCTGCAATACCGGACTGCTGACGCTGCTCGACCGTTAACCGGCCATGCGTTGTTGTGGCTGGATGTGTAATAGTTGTTTTAGTGTCTCCCAGATTGGCGGTAATTGAGCAAATTTGCGTGGCATCAATTAATGCCCAGCCCGCATCTTTACCGCCTTTAAGCTCAAAAGATAATAAACCACCAAAAGCAGACTGCTGAGATTTGGCCAGTTCATATTGCGGATGGGACTTCAGCCCGGGATAATAAACACGTTCCACCTGTGGCTGCTGTTCCAGCCACTGTGCCAGTTCAAGCGCATTATGGCTGTGTGCTTTCATACGCAAATCCAGGGTTTCCAGGCCTTTTAGAAAAACCCAGGCATTAAAAGCACTCATGGTCGGGCCGGCGGAACGCAAAAAACCATAAACCTCCGTACCCACAACCTCATTAGTACCCAGAACAGCCCCCCCCATACAGCGCCCCTGACCATCGATATACTTGGTCGCAGAATGAATCACAATATCAGCACCTAACTTAATCGGCCGCTGAAGTGCCGGGGTGCACAGGCAATTATCCACCGCCAGCAAACAGTCATTTTTATGAGACAATTCTGCCAGCGCTGAAATATCGACCAGTTCATTTAACGGGTTAGAAGGCGTTTCAAGAAAAAACAACCGCGTATTTTCCTGAATCGCATTTTCCCAGGCCGCAAGGTCAGACAGCTCAACAAAGGTTGTTTCTATGCCCAGCCTGGCCATGAAATTAGTCAATAAAACCGTTGTAGTACCAAAAATACTGCGGGAGGAAACAATATGGTCACCGGTTTTTAAAACACCCAGACAGGTCGCTAAAATAGCCGACATGCCGGAAGCCGTCGCAACACAACACTCGGCCCCCTCCATTCGGGCAAGGCGCTGCTCAAAGGTTCTTACTGTTGGATTGGTAAATCGAGAATAAATATTTCCGGGCTGCTCACCGGAAAAACGCGCCGCCGCTTCAGCAGCGGATGAAAAAACAAAACTCGATGTTGGAAAAATAGGTTCGCTGTGTTCCTGCTCATGGGTCCGCTCCTGCCCAGCTCTTACCCCCAGGGTTGCAAATGCCCATTCCGACTCTAACTGCTCATAATCACTCATAGCTAACTTTCCCGTATATCGACCTTACAGCCTTCATCAACAAGGCCAAACAATTCAATTATATCTTTATTGCCCATGCGCACACAGCCATGGGATGCCGGAATACCCAGTTTCTTCTCTTCAGCAGTGCCATGGATGTATATATAACGCTGATAGCTATCAATACCTTCACCCTGATTCACGCCAGGCTGCATCCCTCTTAGCCAGAGTATGCGACTGCTGATAATATCTTCTGGCAATGTTTTACCCGCACCAATAAGCTCATCCAGTACACCTGTCGGCTGCCGACCAATAAATACTTCATTGATGGCGCAGCCCTCACCTATTTTCTGTGCAATACTATGTACACCTAAAGGTGTTTTAAAACTGTTATTCTGATTTCCAGTACCATTAACTGAGGTTGAGACGGGGTATTCATATAAAATTGAGTCATTCACCCCGAAGCAATATAATCGTTGCTGGTCTATCTTTACTACTATATAACTGACTTTTGTCACTGACTAAAAGACCACCTGATAAAATATGATAAAAACGTATAATACACCGGTATGCTAACACGCATTTCTCTGTTTTTTATTCTTATCTTTATGCTTGCCAATGCTCATGGAGAAAAAACACTCAGTGAACAGCAAAGTGTTAACGCCGCGTGTTTGAGAATCTCTCAAAAGCTTTCAAGCGTCACACTTGATGAATGTCTTTCGCTCAATTTAGGTCACTCTGGTGCATTATCATCCAATAAACACTCCCTGCTCCTTAAAGAATATGCACCGCGACCGGAAAAGCGCACACCCCAGGCAAAAATTTTAATCCTGGGGGGCATTCATGGTGATGAATACTCATCTGTCACCATTATGTTTAAATGGATGCACATTCTCAACCGGCACCACAGTGGCCTGTTTCATTGGAAGATTGCACCGCTGGCTAATCCGGATGGTTTGCTACAGAAAAAATCGCAACGCATGAACGCTAATAATGTTGATCTCAACCGGAACTTTCCCACTGGAACAGAAGCACAGTCCAGCCTGAAATACTGGAAACAACACGCCTACAGTGATCCCAGGCGCTACCCGGGTAAAACCCCCGCCAGCGAAATTGAAACGCAGTGGATTATTCAGCTCATCAGGGAGTTCCAGCCGGATGCGATTGTCGCTGTTCACGCCCCCTACGGCATTGTAGACTTTGACGGTCAACCTGACCCACCCGCTCGTCTGGGCTCACTTTACCTGAAACTACTGGGCACCTACCCTGGCTCATTAGGTAATTATGCAGGCTTACAGCAAAATATCCCGGTTATCACCGTCGAGTTGCCCTATGCCGGTATAATGCCGAATAACGCAGATATTAAGCGTATCTGGATAGATCTTATCAGCTGGTTAAAAAACAATACACCACAGGGAAATATCGCTACAACAGCATTTCAGAAAAAAAAGTCATAATCCCGTCACTACTATTAAGGTATTTCAGGAGTTTTTCCTATATAATCACCCTCTAAAATGGAATATATATACTCCATAATATAAATGTATGCCCTGGAAGGCTCCAACTTCATTGACCTTACAGCTTTTATTCGCGGGATACATTACATCATGGGTGTAGCGCAGGAATTTAAGATATACCCTATTGGTATATCTGATAACGATAAACAAAAACTTCAACGAGTATTAAGAGTTTCTATTGGCTCAATCAGAAACTATATACTGACCGATAATGAAAATCACCACTCTGATACCCTGTTTCTGGTTAACTCAGATAATGACGAAGCCATCGCTTACTGGTGCAAGCGTTTTTTAAACGCCAACAAAACCCCTGATGTGCCAACCGTCTTTGCCGGGCGACGAAAAGTGAAAGGCAATAAGATTTACAACCTGAACGTACCCTTCAGGGCGGGTCAGGTGCTCACAACTTTCGATACTATGACGGTTAAGGAAATGAATTTCATTCCTGAGCTCACCATTGGTGCAAGCATCGATGAGTCAAGCCTGTCGCACAGCTTTCTGGAAAAAATCACGGAACAGGTATCCAAAACAACCGCACGCTTCAATGCACTGGTTGTAGATGATAGCCAGGCGGTTAGAAAGCAACTGGAAATAGAACTGAAAATGCTTGGCATTAAAGTTGAGCTTGCTGAGAATGGTGATCAGGCCATTGACCTGTGCCGTGCTAACAAATACGATATTATATATCTGGATGTTGTCATGCCAGGCATCGATGGATATAAAGTCTGTAAAAGCCTGAAAAAATACTACCTGTCCAAAAAAACGCCGATTGTGATGCTGACCGGTAAGTCGTCCCCCTTTGACAAGGTAAGAGGCTCACTGTCTGGCTGCGACAGCTACCTGACTAAGCCTCTGGAGCACACCGAGTTCCAAAAAGTAACTCAACTTTATTTACCTGGTGCAGTAATTCAGTAAAAAGTAAAAGAATGTGTAAATTTCCCATATAAAAAATAAATAATATTAGCTACCATGAATATGGACACTGGTCTTAACGACAGCCGCATATGAAGCGACCTAATATCTAACGAGGAAATAGAATATGGCAATAAACAAAGTGTTATTAGTGGATGACTCCCCTATGGACCTAACCAATATCAGAAACATTGTTTCAGATGCAGGCTATGCGGTTCTCACAGCAACCACTGGCGTAGAGGCCATTCAAATGGCCAAAAGTGAGCAACCTGACCTGATCTTTATGGATGTCGTTATGGAAGGTGCTGATGGTTATGATGCGTGTCGAGAGATATCAAAACACGGCGATACACGCAGTATCCCTGTTGTATTTGTAACCAGTAAAAACCAGAAAGCAGACAGAGTCTGGGCTGAACTACAGGGTGGCAAAGCATTTATTACCAAACCGTTTACTGCTGAGCAAATACTTGATCAGATAACAGCGCTCAACTAACCCACGTTAACACCTAAGTAGCTTGCAGTATGGATAATCACATAGATAACTGGTTAAAACCTGAAGATGCGCTAAACCGTTTTACCCTGCCCCAATCCAGTACTATTGACAGCCAGGGAGTATCAACTGAAGAAGCGGTTATCCGATATGGCTTTGTTATCGGCAATACCGGCTTTTTAATAGCTGAAGATATTCTCAGTGAAATAGTAAAAAACACCAGCATTTACCCAATACCTAACACTAAGAACTGGATGAGAGGCCTGATTAATCTTCGCGGCAACCTGGTTCCGGTCTATGACTTAAACCTGTTACTGGGTTACTCACAGGGTGTATCCAAATACACTAACCTGCTTGTACTGGGTAAAGGCAGCCAGTCAGTTGGCATCCTGATAAAAGATTTGCCAAAATCATGCGAAACGAGCCAGTGGAAAAAAGCGGCACACATTCCGGTTCACCTTTCTGGCCTGGAAGAGTACGTAACAGAAATATACTCTTCCGATGACATGATATGGCTGGAATTCAATCACAACGCTTACTTTACATCCATAAAAGATCAGCTTGGAATATAAAGTTAAAGGCTTAACACAAGAATATAAGATTAAGACGAGAAAACATGAAATTAATAACAGGTGAGCAAAACACCCGTTTAGCACCACCCATTGATAAATAATAATTGACAACTGATGTTTGTAAGCATCTGAATTTGTACTCCGGAGTAGCGATATGAAACAACAAAAAATAAATAGAGCCATGGGACGTTTTAGCTCTCTAGCTAATATAAAAATCACGCACAAACTCACCGGAATATTAATTTCCCTGCTGCTCGGCTTTATTATTATCGGCCTTGCATACCAGCAGGTACTGCAGGCAGAAAGCGAAGCCCTTGAAACGTCAAAAAAAATGTCATTATTTGAGAATGGCATACATGAGGTACAACTGGATCTACTCAATGCACGGCGAAGTGAAACAGAATTTTACCTTAAGAAGTACCCCATCTACCTTGGTAAATTTGATACTCGTATTATTGTTGCCAGCCAGAACCTTAAAAGCCTCACCACCCTTGTCAGCGACGAAAAAGAGCTAAGCATTGTTACCGAACTAGGTGAGGCATTTGAAAGATACCGTGACAAATTTATCAAAGCGGCTGAATCACAGGTTGAAATCGGCCTCAACAAAAATACTGGCCACCTGCTGACACTTGACAGTACCGGTCAAAAAATCACCAAAATGTTAAATAATTTTAACTCACCTGTGCTTGACCGCTCTTATCTCAAGATACAGCAGAACATCAGTGAATTTTTACGCACAGAAAAATCAAAATTTCACGAACTTGCTATTGCTGAAATAAACAATTTTATAGATGCATTAAAAACATCATCACTTTCAGCGGATAAAAAACTAAAGCTACTGAAGCTGATGTCTAGCTTCAATAAAACATTCCTTACCACATCGAATGCAATTAATTTATTGGTAAAGCAGAAAAAAGAAGTGAAGCAGGCTGTTAAACGCATCGCCCCCCTGTTTAGTAAAATGATCACTATCAGTAATCAGATTATTGCCAATAGCCGTGAAGTCGCGACCCAAAAACGCCAGAGCATCACTATATTCTTTATTTCCACACTCATACTTATTGCACTGGCCATTTCATTAGGTCTGTTTTTACTCGCAAGAAGCATTATCAAACCCATGAAAAAACTGCAGGATACCGTTCTAAAAGTTAATGCGGGGGACCTGGAGGCGCGCTCAAACTTGAACAGAGGAGATGAACTCGGTGAGCTGTCAACTGCTTTTGACACGCTGCTTGATGAACGACTCACCGCCATGGCAAATGCTGAAAAAGAAAGCGATAGACTAAATGATTCAGTAATCGACCTCATTCGTGCGGTAGGCACACTGGCTCAACAAAAAGACCTTTCAATGAAAATTCCGGTATCAGAAGATATCACCGGCGCAATCAGTGACTCTGTCAATTTACTCTCAAAAGAAACCGCAAAAATCATGCAACAGGTTAAAAGCACCGCCCTGCAGGTTGCCGGTGTATCTGATTTAGTGAAAAATCAGTCTGATGCCGTTATCGATGTTGCAAACACGGAACATAAAGAAGTTGAAGACACCGCAATGCTGCTTGAAAGTTCTGTAAACGCTGTAAATGTTATCGCCCAGGATGCTAAAGAAGCAAACGAAAAAGCAGAAACCACCATCAAGAACACGCAACGAGCGATGGAAACGGTTCTCTCCTCTGCTGACGGTATAACCTCTATTAGAAACACCATCAGTGAGACTGAGAAAAGAATCAAACGACTGGGTGAGCGCTCGCAGGAAATATCTGGCATTGTAAACCTGATTAACAGCATTGCAGAAAGAACCCATATTCTTGCTTTAAATGCCAGCATGCATGCAGCATCAGCCGGTGAAGCAGGTCGCGGATTTGCAGTGGTAGCCGATGAAGTTCAGAGACTGGCAGAAAATGCCCGGGAAGCGACATCTGAAATATCAACAGTGGTAAGCAATATTCGCACGGAAACATCGGACACGGTAAACATCATGAACACTGTAATCAGTAAAGTTGCAGAGGGTACGCTATTAACCAACCAGGCCTGTGAAAACATGAAACAAACTCAACAGGCAACCAGTGACCTGGTTAGCTCTGTTCAACAAATCGCAAAAAGCTCAGAACAGCAGGTTGATATTAGTAGACAACTGCTAGACAGAGCCCGAACCATCAAGGAAAGTACTGAGAAAACCAGACGAGAACTGCTTGAACAGACTAAGAATACAGACAAGCTGGTGCGTTATTCAAGCAACCTTGTATCCGTTATCTCCGTGTTTAAGCTACCTTCCCAGACTGAAGCCGGCGGCAACGACTTTAACCAGACAATTAGCACCCCCGTTACCAGTGATGACATAAGTACGCCTGAGAATTCGACTCAGCAGGCTATTAAGCGCGTCGTTTAAATCATCTGAGAGAGCTGTAAATGTTAGACCATGAACATAAATCAGGTGAAGCGTGCACTGATTCAATTAAAACCCTGTCGGATATAACTTCAGGTTTTAATAATAACGAAACAGACTCAGTGGCGTACTTAAAACAGTATAAAGCACTGCTGCACCCCATATGTAACTGTCTTTATACGCCAGTTCATGAATCGCTTCCCGGGCTTTCTGCCATTCTTCTGGAAGGCATTGATTTACTGATTGCAGAAAAAAGAGCATTAACGGATGATGAGTTTTCATTTCTACAGACAATACCGGAAATATTTTCTGAATATATCTTCATCCCCGAAAGCAAAGTACCTGATGCCCGTCTACTCAGTCACCTTAAAAATAGACAATGGGTACGACCACTGTCCAGCGAGGAAGAAAAATCATTTATAAAGTTATTGATGTCTCCTCCTGCTAAAAAAACAGAAGCATCAGAAACAGAGCCGACAAAAAAAACAGGACTTTCAGACACACAAAATCAGCACGACTCAATCAGTAAACAAAATAATGCTGAAGCAGACTCCAGCCTGGTTAATCACGCGATAAACTCTGAAACTGACGCTATTTATGCACAGAAAAACACCCTTCGGCTTGTTACAGCTGAAACGAAAAATAACGCAGAGAATAAAGCACCTCATAAAGAAAGATCCCCTGACACAGGTGAACAATACTCAGATCGCATGCCACAACGAGCAGAGATCAATCTCACTAATCAGCAGCAGGATCTAATTAATCTAATATGTGAAGAGCTTGAAGACACGATAGAAGACAAAACACTGTGCCATATACCGGCAAAGCTGAACGCCTCTGAACTAAATAATCACTTAACAGATATTTCAGAATTAATTGACGATACCAGCAAAGCGCTTGACAGGGTCCCTCTGTCAGGGCTTAGCAATAGCTGCAGAGTTATCTCCATTAATATAAGGGCGCTGGCGTCTGCTAAAACTTTTTTACCTGAGCAACATAAGTCTCTTATTGAAGAATGGCCATTAAATATTCTGCAATACTTACTGAGTATTTCAAACAAAAGTGAAACCCCCCTCAAACTGGCCAGTAAAATTATTATTCAGTATCTCAGTGACAGCAGCTGGCCGGCGATTTTAACCGATGGCGACAAATCATCTTTACAGTCATTACTGCAAGCGCCTCAACAGGCACCCAGTACTGAAGAAGATAACGCAACGGCTGAAAAAACAACTACAACAGAAGCAGACGAGCCATTAACAAGTGCAAATATAAACCGTGATTCTTCTGTTAACATAAACGAATCTAATGCTGATGAATATTTTTCCGTCAATGAAGATTCAGCAACATACAACTTCGATAATGGCCTTGCTTTCGAGGCGGATGAGAACACTCAGAATTTAGAATTAGACCCTGCTGGTGAAAGCGACGCTTTCTCAGCTACAGATACCGGGCATGACTCATTTGATAAAGCAAAAAATATAAGCGCCTCTGCTTCGCCAGAATATGAAAGTAAACAAGCTGAGACAGAGCAGAAAGAAAACGAAGACCCGCAAGCAGAACAACAATACGAACACCTGCAGACAGAGCAACAACAGGCACTAAGCGCGCTAATTTGTGAAGAACTGGAGGAAACCATTAAAGATGCTACGCTTTGTAGCATCCCTGGTGACATCAGCTTAAATGATTTATACCATCATCTGACAGATATTTCTGAGCTGATTGAAGACACCAGTAAGGCAATCGACATGATTGCACTTGAGGGGCTGAGCAACAGCTGCCGCTTTATATCCATTAATGTACTGGCCCTTGCAAAGAATAGAGCTGAATTGTCTGAGCAACAGAAATATCTCATTGAAAAGTGGCCTCTGCATATTTTGTTGTATATGCAGAGCATTAAAAAAGCCGCAGACAACAACAACGAAGCCCAACATCTAGTAACGTATCTCAGCGATAACAACTGGCCGGTGCCTCTGCCTGCTGATGAAGTAGAATATTTACAGTCGCTATTAACGCTTTCATTGCAGAATAAACCGGCTGACATTAGCCTTTCACCTGCAGATGAAGACCGTGTTGTGGGCGAGCCGACACAGATTGTTAGCCCTGAAAACATGGCAGCTGCCTCTCAAGAAATCATTTCTGACAATCCCCCTGAGTTCACCCCCGAAACCTTCACTGAGACCCTCTCGGAGTCATTCGGTGAGCAAGCCCCGACGCTGGAAATACAGACCACTGATGAAATTAGCGTTAATACAACAGATCATGATGATATTGTTATTGATGCTGATGCACTTATATCTGAACATATAGAAGACGAGTTGTCTGAAGATAGCGCCTCAACTCAGGCCAATAACAACTCTGATAAAAGTCAGACTGTAGAACAGGTTTCTCAGGTGATATCAGAACAGCAGAAAGAGGCTATATCACTGGTCAGTGAGGAATTAAATGAAATCATTGAAAATGAATCACTCGGAAAAATCCCACCCAATATCAATGCCACCGAATTAAATACTCGCTTAATTAATATTGCAGAACTCATCGAACATATGAGCAATGCTATTGATATCCTCGGGCTTGAGGGTCTGGGTAACTGCTGCCGAGTTACCGCTATCAATATTCATACATTAGCCGCCAGCAAAAAAGACTTAACAGAACAACAGACCAGCCTTATTGAAGAATGGCCATTACACACCCTCCTCTACCTGCAACATATCTCTGAGGCTAACGACTATCACAACGTAGCAGCTAATAAAACTGATAGCTTAATGCAGTATATTAACAACGACAACTGGCCGTATAAGCTGGAAAACACGGATAAAGAGAAATTACAGGCACTACTGTCCTCGCCTGAACTAAAAGACGAAAACAATCTTCAACAGCACCTTTCAACCCGGCAAAAATTAACCGCTGATAAACCTGACAACATAGAAACAGACCATACAGGAACGCATCAGACAAACACTCATCTTAACGATAAAGGTTCACACAGTTCGACTACCGATCAACTACAGGCCACTGATAGCATAGAAGAGCCAAGTATTGATCAGGCCATTGAGACGATTGAATTGGGTGGCTTTTCTCAGCAGGCAACAGACTTTGATGACGATGCCGTCAACCTGCATACACTCAGCGAGTCAAGTGAGCATGACTCCGAGCAACCAACGAAACATTTCAACACAGTAACGCCTGACAAACCTCACTCGTCACCTGTCACTAAAGAACAGCAGGAATTAATCACACTGATCAGTGACGAGCTAAGCGACATTATTGAAGATAAAACTTTTTGCAAAACTCCCGCCGATATTGATATATCTGAATTAGGCGATCATTTGATCAGCATCGCCGAATTAATTGAACATATGAGTAATGCTATCGACATGATAGGCCTGGAAGGTCTGGGAAACAGCTGTCGCATTGTTTCCAGCAATATTCATACGCTGGCACTTGAGAAAAAGCACTTAACCGAGCAACAGGAAGCACTGATTGAAAAATGGCCATTAAATATACTGCAGTACTTGCAGGCTGTTTCTGAAGGCAGCATCTCTGATAAAGACGCAAACAGAGTCATATTATATATTGCAGACGCCAACTGGCCTGAATCGATTCAAACTGAACAAAAATTAAACGTTCAGTCTTTACTCGGCACACCGCACCTGAAAGAAGAAGAAAAAGACATCCGACAGGACGCTGCAAATGAAAATGATATTTCTCTTGTACTGCCTGATGACGTCAACGCTGAATTACTTGAAGCGCTGCTTCAGGATTTACCGGTGCAAACAGAAGAATTTTCCAGTGCTCTGGAAAACATGCAAAACCAGAACGACATAGAGTACCTTGATGTAGCACAACGAATCGCCCACACACTAAAAGGCGCGAGTAATGTAGTGGGTGTAAAGGGCATCGCCAACCTGACTCATCACCTGGAAGATATTCTGGAAATTCAATCTAAGGCAAATAAAATACCTTCTGCAGAACTTCAGACAATACTAAGTGATGCCGCCGACTGCCTTGAAACCATGTCCGAGCATTTATTAGGCATTAGTGGCCCTCCAGATAATGGCGTTGAAGTGTTTCAGAGCATACTTGACTGGGCTAACAAACTTGACATTGAAGGTGCAACTGACAGACAAAGCGACCCCTCAGATGCGATCTTGCCACCTTCACTACTTGCTGTTAAAACAGATGACAAAGGTATTACACCACTCAGCCAGGCTAACGCTCCGGCAAATAATACTGCCGCTGAAATAATGCTGCGTGTACCCGTCACACTTGCGGATGAACTGCTTAGAATAACGGGTGAAAACTTAATATCCACCTCTCAGATACAGGAATACCTGAAAACAATAAAAAACCGTTACAGGGGCCTGAGAACACACAACCAGTCATTGCAGAAACTTTCTTTTGACCTTGAGCATATCATTGATATTCAAGGTATTTTAAATAATGGCCAATCCGTTGACAGTGAGAACTTTGACCCGCTAGAGCTCAACGAATTTCATGAGCTGCATGCCATGAGCAGAAAAATGCTCGAACTTGCAGCCGACTCTATTGAGTTATCACAGGTGCTCGAAAAAGATCTATCTCAACTTCAGGGACTGGTTATTTCGCAGGATAAACTTCAAAAAGAAAACCAGAACCTGGTACTTAAAACCAGAATGGTGCCCACAAAAAGTATTATCCCGCGACTTAAACGGGGCGTTAAACAGGCATGCCGGCTAACTCATAAACACGTAGAACTTGAAGTTCGGCATAATGACACCCAGATGGACAGTGAAGTTCTGCAGAGCATGATCGAACCTCTAATGCATATATTACGCAATGCCGTAGACCACGGCATTGAACCTGCTGAACTTCGCACCGACTCAGGCAAGCCTCCTGCAGGTTTGATTAAGCTGACTTTTACCAGCGAAGGCGATCAGATAAAAATCGAAATACAGGATGACGGCCAGGGTTTAAGCATTGATAAGATAAAAAATAAAGCCATAAAACTGGGCTTAATAGATGAGAAGAAAGAGACCGCAACTACCAGCCTGCAGATGCTGATTCTACACCCCGGTTTCTCTACCCGAAATGAAGTTAACCAGGTTTCAGGGCGAGGCATTGGCCTGGATGTTGTTAACAGCAATATACGTGAACTCAAAGGCAGTCTTGACATCGATTCAACCCATGGGCATGGCTGCACATTTACACTTTTATTACCTGTATCCTCTTTCTCTACACAGGCCTTACTTATCAGAGTCAGGGAAAATACGCACACATTCTCAAACCGTGGAATAGAAGAAATTTTATACCCCGGCAATGGCAAAATACTTAACCTGGGCCATGAAATCGTTTTCAAATACAATGGCAAAATTTATAACACCTGCTTTATAGAAAGCCTGCTTAACTTACCAGATGACAGAAGAGGTATTAACCGACATAGCTGTCCTGTCATTTTGGTTAAAGAAGATACCGGCGGAAATATGGCTGTTCTGGTACAGGAAGTCATCGACAGTCAAAATGTGGTTGTAAAATCAATGGGGCCATACATTCCCAAGCTCCCTGGCATTGTTGGTGCTACCGTACTGGGTGATGGCAGCATCTCACCCGTTATCGATATTCCAGAATTACTTCAATCCGCCAGTTCAATGCCAGAATATGTAAAACAACAGAGAATAGCGGCTAACCATGCCGCCGCGCCAAGTCATCTGGCTTATGTCCTGGTTGTAGATGACTCCTTAAGCGCAAGAAAATCGTTGGCCCAGTTTATAGAAGACCTTGGCATGGAAGTTCGTACCGCCCGCGATGGCATGGAGGCGGTTTCGTTAATTGCAGCACGTAAGCCTGACCTGCTGCTGGTTGATATGGAAATGCCGAGAATGAACGGGCTGGAACTTACCAGTCATATTAGAGCAGACACCAGCACACATGATATTCCGGTTATTATGATTACCTCAAGATCAACGGAAAAACACCGCCAAACAGCCATAAGCCGAGGTGTAGATCACTATATGGTTAAGCCTTTTGAAGAAGAAGAGCTTGCCTCCCATATCCAGGGAGTATTGAAAATAGCCTGATATGTTAGATTCAAATAATAATCAACCCGTCTCTCAAAATAACCAGTACTATATTTCTATTCTGGCATTTGATGATATAGAGATACTGCTCCCACAAAGTGACATTAGTTCAATTGAAAGCATATATGAATTTGAAAAAAGCGCCCACAAAGCCAAACACCTGGGTCACATACTAAACCGCAACAAAAAAGTACCGGTATACAGCTTTTCATCATCACTGGATCTGATTAAGGCTTACCCTGGCACAAGACGCCCGCAATGCGCCATACTGAAACACAGCTATGGCGAATTTGCTATTTTATGCCAGGATATTAGAAACACCATTCTAAGCAACATTCATTTTCAAAACATACCTGAATGCATGAACAACAATAAAATTCCCCTTACACATTTATGTCTGTACCAGGAAACAAACGACAGGCAGAAGGTAGGAATGGTCAGTAATGCCGACGCCCTGTATAACTACATAAAAAATATTGAAGGTACATTATGATTAAAAGCAACTATGTACTTATGGCTGAAGCTCTGGTGTTAGCTTTTCCAAAGAGTAGTTCATTGTGAAGGGTGCTCCTGCATGGATTCTTGAAATAGATACATCGGTAAGTGTTGCAGTAGGAAAACATGAAATCGTACATATAGTTGACCATACTGATCTGGTGCCAATTGCTCAGGCACCTGAACATTGTAAGTTTGTCACCATCTGGGAAAATAAACTCATTCCCGTTTTTAATATTGCCCACTGGCTTATTTCTGACAAACCACAAAAGAAACAACCTGAATACCATAATATTATCGCCATAATGGTCTTTAAAGCAGACAATGGCGATATGGCATATGGTGGTATTCACTTAAAAAGCCCTCCATCACTCGAAAACATTAGTAATACTCAGCAATGTGAGCTGCCAGACAATTCAGAAAAATGGAAAAGCATCTCGCTTTCATGCTTCAAATCATCAGATGACCAGAGCATTCCAATTTTAAATACCCACTCACTATTTCACAGCAGGCCTTAGAACGGCTCATGCCATAGAGCAAAAAATTAAAAGTGATTACCCCTGATTTCAGTCACTAAAACAGAAATAACTATCTCCTTATATAGAATAAATACTTTCCCTCTTTCTGGTAATTAATAAAACTCAGCCCTTAACTTCAAAAAATGCGATTTTTTACATACTTAATCACTTTTACCCCCCCAGAAATCAGAAGATACAGAAAAAAACTATTTCTATCCTGTGGTTAGGTCTATACAATAGCTCTATACTACCAACTGATTACAGGCGAAGTTAGCGGCAGGCTTGCAGTAGGACTTGTTCAGCATTATCTGAACGAACTCTAATAAACTTAAACATTGCAAAGGTATTGCACATCTATCTTAGGTCTTCACTATACTGAGTTTGAATGTTCTTATGTCTTTTGGAGTACCCCATGAAACCTGATTTGGGTAGAAGAAAAATACTATTAGTCGATGACCACGCAGTAGTTCGCGCAGGATTCAGGCACTTGCTTGAAAAAGACAATGACTTTGACATCCTTGAAGTAGACTCTGCAGAAAGAGCCTGTCAGGTCTACGCTGAATTCCAGCCACATGCCGTGGTCATGGACCTGGTTATGCCAGGTATGGGTGGACTAGAAGGCGTAAGGCATCTACACGCAAAGGATAATAACGCAAAAATACTTGTACTCAGCATGAGAGATGACATAGCCTATGTCAGTCGCGCAACCCTGGCCGGAGCAAGTGGCTACCTGACCAAACGATGTGCGGCTGAAGAGCTGAGCAGAGCGGTCAATATTGTGATGAATGGCCACAAATACCTCAGTGAAGACGTCTGCACAGATGATGAGGGTGACGAACATGTCCTTAAATCAGATAAAGAGAAAATAAAAGCGCTATCTGAGCGCGAATTTGAAATTTTTTGCCTGTTAGCGGAGGGCCAGTCTGTTGTCAAAATTTCAACTGACCTGCATTTAAGCCCAAAGACCGTCAGTAACCATAGAACACGCATTTTAAGCAAGCTGCGGGCAACCAATATAGTTGAAATCACACGCCTGGCCATACGAAATGGCCTGTTAGAAGCCTGATATTCATCCGTTTGCCTGGCTTTTTTGCCTGTCTTCAGCACGCGCACCTTGTAACAGGCGCGCGCTGTCAACTAACATAGAAAACGGGCCGTTTTCTATGTTAGTTGACATCATTTCAACACAAATTAATCCACTGATCACAACAAAACAGCTGCTGGCTTTATACATATGCAAAACTGGAAGAGTGTGAAGGTAAAGACGCGACATCCTGTAACATCTCACATGATCCTAGAAAAATCAGTTGGCCGCCATAAAGTGTGCCTCTGGGTGTGCCCATGTTGATCATTATGGGACGTAATCAAAAAGAGCACGAATGGCGAGTCTTTTACTGACGTGCAGGGATGCACTAATATCGCGGTTGCAGGGAAGCAAAGGAGCGAAGACGTGCAGGGATGCACTAATATCGCGGTTGCAGGACGCAAAGGAGCGATGCTTTGATATACTCAGGGGTGCAATTTAGAGTGTAGCACCATCACCGAACGGGTGACTTGCACTGAATGAGAATAACTAACATTCTCAAAGACTTAGAGTGTATTTATGCGATCAACTGATTAATTTAGGTTTATATACACAAGCCTGTAAGATTTAGCTAAAACGAACTGTTTTTTTTAGTTAGAAGCCCCTCTTACTCCTCACCTCGCTTCCAGGCACCACCTGTCGACAATATAAGAGCTAAATGTCAGATGGCTTTTTAGTATTTTTATTCCAACTTTCAAAAAAAGATCATTCATATACTAGGTAATTCCCTTAGTTATCTGGTTATCCGTATTATTGCTATTTTGAACAAACTTATCACATTAAAAGAACAAAATTTATACATTATATTTTTATGATTTTTGAATCAGATCACAATAATATAAGTTATTTAAACTATTAAATAATATCAATACTTGTCCATGATATATTCAAACAAGGAGTTTCTATCGCCTGCTTTTACTCACTAATAAATCCATAGCACATATACGCATTTACCCTATAGGTATTTTTCCCTTTTTACTAAAGGGCCATTTAAATGGTCACAATTTCCCTATAACCTAGTATTAAGTAATAAAACATCACTGAAATACGCAAAAAAGGAAGTTGCTTTACTAAAAAACATTAATCAAATCAGGAAAATATTCTATGAGTGCCGAACCTACCGAGTTTCTGAATCAGCAACAAACATCGATATGGAAGCTGTTCTGGACATTTTTAAAAATTGGAAGTACTGCATTTGGCGGCTTTATGGCGCTTATATCAGTTGTGCAGAATTACCTTGTAGACCGTGAAAAATTACTCACCGAAGAAGACATGCTTGATGGTACCTCTCTCGCAATGCTACTGCCCGGCCCGGTAGCCGTTAATGTTGTAGCATATGCCGGCTACCGCATCCGTGGCATCCCTGGAGCCATAGCCTGCGCATCGGCTGTTATCCTGCCCTCTTTTTTCCTTATTCTATTTTTAAGCTATGCCTACTTCACCTGGGGTGGCATCCCTGCAATTAATAATATTTTTCTTGGTTTTTTACCTGCCGTTGCTGCCATTATTATTGCTGCCGCATTTAATATGGGTAAAAAAGCCCTGAAAGGCTATGTAGAAATGGCCATTGCACTTGCCGCATTGCTTGCTCTTATTTTTATCGAAGGTTTTTACATTACTCTTGTCATTATATTTTTATCCGGCCTTATTGGCTGGGTGTTCTTCAGAGAAAAATCAGCCGAGAGCGCTTCGCCTGATAAGCAAACGGGCACAGCAGATAAAAAACTGGATATCCGTACACCCATAACAATAATTTCAGGTTCCACACTGGCTCTTGTATCACTGCTGTTTCTCAATTCACAGGCATTTATTACCGGTAAATTATTTGCCACTTTTGCTGGAATGAGTCTGTTACTTTTTGGCGGTGGCTTTGTTTTTATCCCTTTAATGCAGGAAACAATAGTAGAAACCTACCATTGGGTCACCCAGAAAGAGTTCATAGACGCCATTGCCATGGGGCAGATCACACCCGGCCCAATCCTTATCAGCGCAACATTTATTGGCTATAAAGTAGCCGGTATCGCAGGAGCTGCTGTAGCTACAATCGGTATTTTTACACCGCCTGCTGTATTGATGCTGATCTGCACCCATTACCTCAGCATACTTAAAACATCAAAAACGATTCAAACTATTTTAAAAGGTGTTCGCTGTGGTGTTATTGGGATGATTGCAGCGGCGGCCTATAAAGTTGGCATGACAGCGGACCCTAATTTAATTAGCCTGGCTATATTCCTTGCTTCTCTATTTGCTCTGATAAAACTCAAACTTGAGGTCGCCTGGATTATCCCGGCCGCCGGCTTAACTACTTTTTTAGCATATATGATGTAGATAACTTCTCTCGGCATATGCCGAGAGAAGCTCCGCAACTGTATAAATGATTAAACAACACAACCGGTCACTACTCTGACCCATTATCTGATAGGAGATAATTATGAAGTCTGTATTTATAATTGGAACACAACGCTCTGGCTCAAACCTGCTGAGACTGATGTTAAATCAGCTAAAAGAAATTGCATCACCACACCCACCCCACATACTTGACCGTATGATCCCATTAATGGGCACTTATGGCGATTTAAAAGACGACGCCAAATTTAAAACACTGGTTGATGACGTTTGTAGGCTGGTTGAATTAAACCCGGTTGAATGGAGTGATGTTACTTTTGACAGGGAAAAAATATTTACTCAGTCAGAGAATGATAGAAGCCTGATGAGTGTTTATAAAGCTGTTTATGATACCTACGCAGAACATCAGAACGCTCACACGTGGTGCTGTAAAAGCATGGCAAATATCAATTATATAGACTCAATTGAAGCGCACTTTGAACAGCCAAAATACATCTATCTGTACCGCGATGGACGTGATGTTGCGCTGTCATTTCAAAAAGCTGTTGTCGGTGAAAAGCACATGTACAACATAGCGAAAGACTGGGCAGACACCCAGGAAATAGCGGTTAACTTACGCAGTTCGATTGAAAGCGAGTTTTTCTACAGCGTAAGCTACGAGCAGTTAACTCAACAACCGGAAGAAACTGCACAGTCATTATGTAAGTTCCTGGGTGTAGAGTTTTCTTCTGATATGTTCGATTTCCATAAAAGCAGTGAAGCTAAAAATGCAGCCGATTCCAGTGACCTCTGGGGTAATGTAACCAGCCCTATTCAGAGCAACAACAGCAAAAAATACAAAAAAGAAATGTCTGAAGACGATATTCGCATTTTTGAGTCTGTCGCGGGAAAAATGCTTGATCAGCTAAATTATGAAAGAGATTTTGTCGCTATCGGTGAAGAAACCCAGTACACGGCTGCAGATATAGAAGCCTTTAATGCTGAAAACAAACGGCAGAAACTCGCTCAACTGTTAAATGTAAATGAAGAAGATAAAAAAAGACGTCAACGCCAGGCCGGACTGCTCGAAGAAATAAAATCGAGAAAAGTAGCTTAACTCTGCTAAAAACAGCGAGCCGTGCGGCTCTCTGTACATTAAACATCTGGTGTCTGCCTCTGAATTGGCAGGCACCAGTTACCCTAAGCGACATATATCAATAAATTAAGGCTGTTTTAAAGTCGCAGCTAAAAGTGCCTATATATAACTCACTTCGCTTTTGACATAATTTAAAAAAGCAAATATTCTTCACTCCCATTCAATAAAGAAAATTACACCTCACTTGTTTTCTCACTCAATATATTTGAGCTCTCATAAAATATAAAAAACCTTATTACATTAACACGCCCAAAGAGAACACTTAAACCTGGCGTACATTAATTAAGCAAATTTTATGGCTTTAATTCAGGTGTTGATCGTTTACGTCATCAAATTGTAAAAAAAACCAAAAAAACACGAACGTTACACACAATATTAATTAAATATGTAAAAATAAGTGCTAAAATAATGTGTATACTAGTCAAATACGTAGCTCCGTCGGCCTCCAACTTGGTAGTTAGATGTACTCTCATACATGATCTATGGAAATATTCTGGCCTGACTTCAAAGCAATATTCAAATTACAGCGGGAACATTATCAATGTCATATCAAAAAATCAATATTGTATTCATTACTACATTACTGCTTTATCCGGTAAGTGCGATATCTGATTACCTGTTTTCTGCGCCTCCCAGAGAAAGCCAGAAAAGGGGCATGGAAATTTATAAACCGATTGCAGATTATTTAAGTCTGACAACAGGTGAACGATTTACTTACAAACAACCGGCAAACTGGGCTGAGTACAGCCGTGGTATTCAAAACAACGAATACGATCTGGTGTTTGACGGCCCGCATTTTGTCAGCTGGCGTATAGAAAATACCCAGCACAATGTGATTTCAAAGCTGCCCCAGCTTCATACATGGCGAGTAATCGCCAAAAGCGACAGTAATATCAATAACCTGGATGACCTGATAGGCAAAAAAGTCTGTGCACCAAAATCGCCTAATTTCGGCATGTTAACAATGATGAGCCATTATTCTAACCCGGCAAGAGAGCCTATACATATTATAACCAAGGGCTGGAAAGATGGCTTTGACTCCGTTGTTCAGGGTAAATGTGTTGCAACTGTACTTCCAAAAACCAACCATAAGAAGTTCGACCCCGAATTTGCAAAAACAAAAGCAGTACATACACATCTGCCATACCCTAACCAGGCATTCACCGTTGGCCCAAAAATCACCCCCAGCTTACAGTCAAAAATAACATCCAGCCTGCTCTCAGAAGAAGGACAGAAAGCCATGACAAAGCTACGCGACCGCTTTACTCGTGGCGCTCAATTAATTAATGCCGACAATGAAGAATACGAAGGTATTAGTATGGTCCTGTCTCGAGCAGACAATTTCAAAAGTGCTGCGCAATAAACGAACCACTATCCTGGATGCCGGTATGACATCAGGGATAGGAGCAGTGGTGAATTTGACTTAAAAAGTGGAAGCCTGCACCGGCTTGATAGCCCTGGTGCTCTCTACAGGTGTAGAGATTTTACCTTCAAAAACAATACGCCATACGCCATCGTCCTCCCTGTTCCAGTACTGGCGCTTCCAGCTTTTACTGGTAAAATTATCACTGACATAATTTTGCAAGAAAGTAGCGACCAGTACGTTTCCCTGTGGATGCATGAGCAAGCTAACATTTGACAGGCTGACATTAACAAATGTTTTATGCTTTGCGATACGCCGTTTATGTTCAGACCACTGATAAAAATTCTTTTCCCCATTACTGAAGCGGATTGAATAATGTGATAGATAAGTCTCCACGTTTAAGCTCTCCCAATCCACTTTCCACTGCGCCTGTATCTGATTGATCACTTTTTGATGTGGCAGCCACTTTTCCTGAGCCATCCATTCGATGCTTTCTCCAATTAAAACCGGCGTATTTTTCAAATCAATATACGCCCCAAGATTTAACAGGTCATCATTCGGCAAAACAACACAACCCTCAGATGCAAGCAAAGGGCGATTATAGGTACCACTTCTTGTACCGTGAAGCCAGATACCGTGCCCCGTTTTGCCATTCAGACGATCCCATGCATTCGGATAGTTAATCGGGTAGGCCCCTGCCCCATATTTATCCGCAAGTGCCCCTGGTGAGATATAGGACTGGACAAAGTAGACACCCAACGGTGTTTTCAGGTCCCCTTCATTCAACTTGCCAGCACCACCTCGTCCCATTGATATGAAAAAATCTTTTATTAGCATCGGTAGCGGCTGACTATTATCAAACAGATACAAGCGTGATTTACTTAAATCTATAACAATTGCATGCCGATAGTAATCATCGAGGCGAGCAAGAACCGAAGGAATCTTATCAATAATTCTTTGATCATTCAGCGCGAGGTAACGGTTTTTAATCTCGCTTAATAGCAGTTTTTTTTGCTGGCTTTGCTGTAAAGCTGAGCCAGCACCACCCAGAGCCTTCACTCTGGATAGTAACAGGTCTGCATAAACGAGCTGTGCCAGCTTAAAGTCAGGTATTTCAGAAATAAGCGCACGCAATCTGGACTCTGCCCGATTAATATTTAAAGACTGTATATCCGCAATAGCGGCAAACAGACGCTGTTCAGGGTGAGGCGCTGCAACAGCAGAAGCGAAAAAAACCACCAGAAATAAAGTGAATATATGTCTCATCATTAATATCTCAATAGGTTTTAATAATTCTTTCTGATAAAATCAACCAGCCCTGCTGCTGTTTTTCCATATACATTTGCTTTAACACTTTATCTGTATACAGAGCAGACTCATAATACTGTAAGAATTCAACCAACGCATATTCAGTATCGGGCTCATCCGTAGACTCAGGAAACACTCTAAGCTGATCAATTTCAACATCGGCTCCCTTACTGTATTTCAGGCGCGATTTTCGATTGATTTTCCATTGTGAGAAAGTTTTTCGGCTATCAGATGGTACAAACTGCATAGAGTAATGCAGGATATACTGGTCAAAATCTCCCGCAGACCAGGCTTTTGACCAGTTAAGCAGCTGTTGTCTAATCTGCTTTACACTTTGAACGGAAGCAGGCACCTCTTTTTTTGCAGGTACTGAGGATTCATTTCTACTCTCCTGTTCAAACGCTGGATTCTCTATCTTTAGATCTGGTTTTTTTTCTGTAACAGCAGCAACCAAATCAAGTTTTTGAATTAACTCCAGCTCAGGAACTTCAGCCGTTTGCTCTGCACCCAACGCTTTGTTATAAGCCTGCATTGCGAGGTAATCATATAATTTTGTGCGGTTGTTGTGTGCAACCCGGTAAGCAGGTGAGCTGACGACTGCACTCTCCAGAAGCTTTCTTGCATCATCCAGGCGACCGGTTTTTAATAGCATAACCGCCAGATTATTTTTCACTTCAGGCCAGCTCGGGTTACGCTTAATTAAATCGCGGTAAATCATCTCGGCCTGTACCCATTCAGATTGCGATATAAGCACGAGCGCATCAGAAAATAATTTTTTATCGTTGAGTTCTCCCCCCCCCGTCAGTACCTTTTCGGCTGCCATCGAAGTTGTTGCAGACGGCGGCTTATCTACTGAAGTCTGTGCCTGTAATGCAGCGGGCAGATTTAAAAAGAACAACAGACTAATAAGCAACGATTTATAAATTCTTTTATATTTCATAAGTAACTATAAATATCGCAATGCCATTATTTTACTGATTACTGTACAAATCAATACCTGCAAGATTATCTGAATGCTCCCGCTGGTTTTTTGCAGAGTCAGAGCGGGCTTCATCCAGGTGTTTCAAATATGCGTTATCGACATCACCGGTAATGTATTCGCCATTAAAACATGAGCTATCAAAATTATCGATTGTATTATTGCCCTGCTTCACCGCATGAATCAGGTCATCAAGATCCTGATAAACCAGCCAGTCTGCACCAATTTCGGCGGTAATGGCTGCAATATCACGCCCATCCGCAACAAACTCATTTGACGACGGCATATCAATTCCATAAACATTCGGGTGGCGAACCGGTGGCGCTGCAGATGCCATATACACATTTCTTGCCCCCGCATCCCTGGCCATCTGAATAATCTGCTTTGAAGTTGTCCCCCGTACAATTGAGTCATCAACTAATAATACGTTTTTATCTTTAAACTCAAGGTCTATAGCATTTAACTTCTGCCGGACTGATTTTTTCCTTTGCATCTGCCCAGGCATAATGAATGTACGCCCGATATAGCGGTTTTTAATAAAGCCTTCCCGGTATTTAACACCCAGATGATAAGCCACTTCCAGAGCAGAAGTACGACTGGTATCCGGAATGGGAATGACCACATCAATATCATGATCAGGCCTTTCACGTAAAATTTTCTGAACCAGCGTAGTCCCCATGCGCAGACGTGCTTTGTACACAGATATGTCGTCAATAATTGAATCGGGACGGGCAAAGTATACATATTCAAAAATGCAGGGGGAATTCTGGAATTTATCAGCGCACTGGCGATGAAAGAAATTACCATCAATATCAATATAAACCGCTTCTCCAGGCTGCAAATCACGCACCAGCTCAAAACCCAGCGCATGCAGTGCAACACTTTCAGAGGCCACCATATATTCAACACCTGACTCTGTCTCACGTTTACCATAACAGGCCGGGCGAATACCAAATGGGTCCCGAAATGCCAGCACGCCCCTGCCAACAATCGTTGCAACCACTGCATAACCACCACGACAGCGCTTATGCACTTCACTTACCGCCTTAAAAACCTCCTCTGAGGTAACTTTAAGTTTATTTAGCGCCTGCAGTTCATGGGCAAAAATATTAAGCAGTATTTCAGAGTCTGACTCGGTATTAATGTGGCGCATATCATCTTTATATAGTTGCGCTTTCAAGCTCTCTGCATTGGTCAGGTTGCCATTATGAGCCATGGCAATGCCGTAAGGAGAGTTCACATAAAAAGGCTGGGCTTCAGCCGCAGAAGAACAACCCGCGGTGGGATAACGCACATGACCAATACCCATGTTTCCAGCCAGCTGAGACATACTATCGGCATGAAAAACATCACTGACCAGCCCATTGCTTTTACGCAGATGAAACTTGTTACCTTCACTGGTAACGATACCCGCCGCATCCTGACCACGGTGCTGAAGCAGCGTTAACGCATCATATAACAACTGGTTAACAGGGCTCCGCCCAACAATACCCACTATACCGCACATAAAAACCTCAGTAACAATTTGCCACAATTAAAAGAATCTGGATAAAAAACCAGAGTTATATTAGTAGGAGAAATACTTCTTCACATCATTCGGTAAATACCCCTGTAACCAGGTCGCCAGTGTTTCAAATCGCTCAATTAACATGGACGATTGCCACCAGTCAGTGTCCGGTGCACTGGTTAAACCCGCGGCAAAAACCATGGCGATTATCACAACCAGACCCAGTGAAAAACCAATCGCCATACCCAGCACTCTATCCAGGCCACTCAGGCCCGTTTTACTGACAAACTGGCGCACCAGAAAACTGACAACCGCCCCCACCATTAATGTGAGTATAAACAATATTCCCATGGCTGCAGCCAGTCTCATCGGCGGTGATTCAATGGAGGTTAGCAAGGAAGCCGCCAGATTTGGTGCAAAGCCGAAGGAGACGGTACTCGCGGCTATCCAGGTTCCCAGGGCTATGGCAATCTTAACAAACCCCCAGATTAACCCGAGCACCAGCAATACGGCAATAATGATGATAATTCCAAAATCAACAAGGGTCATTCAGTGTTCCAGTTTATAAAATGAAAAAGTAATAATAAATTTAAGAGCCGTCTTCACTGCACTGAAAAAAGCCCCTGTCACGTGCTGTTTCAGCCACAATATGTAAATTAAGACTGGGCCGGCAGGTTCCGGCCCTGATAAAGACCGCCCGATTGCAAAATAGTGGATTATACATATATCAGCATCAACGGTCAGGTCATGGGTGTTGTACCACCATTCCCTTCAATTTTTCTTTCTTGAGTATTTCAGCTTTTAATTTTTTAAGGTACTGTTTATCCAGCTCGGGCCCGATTCTTACACGATAATCTGTCCGGTCGGGTTTTTTAAGGACGTCGACATAACTCGCATAGCCTTTTGCCCTGAGATCATCACGCATCGCCTCGGCATTTTTCTCCTGAGAAAAGCTGCCCAGCTGCAATGCCCAGGCATGAATCGAAGACTCTTCAGATTTAATACTCTTATTAACAGTCGCCGAAGAACCGGCGGCGGGTGCCATATAATCCGCAATAGGTTTAAATTCCGGTTTATCTGGAATACTCACTTTATTACTGTATCGCGCAGTATGCCCGGCACCGTCCAGCCATTCCGGTACCAGTATCACCAGAAAGGCTGCCAGAACTATCGCACCTGTCAGGCGTTTTCTAAGTTTTCTATCCAATCCTGTTCCAGATCATCAGTTATTCAGGTTAAAAAACGTCATGGCATCCGCAACCGTATAGAATGAACCAAATATAATGATACGGTCATTCTGTTCGGCCAGCGCTAAAGCCTTTTCACAGGCTTCACGAACCGTTTCACAAACACAGAGTTTAACATCTGCGCGCAGCTCACGCACCGCCTGTGCCATTTTTTTTGACTGTAAACCTCTGCGCGCACCACCCGACACCGTTAATCCGGCACTTATCCAGTGATCAACCTCAGAATCCACCGTCTGCAATACCTGTGAAACCGCTTTATCCGCCAGCATCGCCACTATCGCAATGGTCTGGCCTGATATTTCGCGCTCATTTAACAGCTCGCTCAACACCCCGGCAGATGCTTCATTATGCGCCACATCAACAATAACCTCGGGTGAACGACTAACCACCTGAAAACGCCCGCTTAATTTCACCTGCAATAATCCAGCGGCAATCATTTCACTTTTTAAGGGGGTATTTTTCGGCATTGATCCAGTCGGTAAAGCATCTATCGCCATAATGGCCGCTGCTGCATTCTGCATCTGAAAACCGCCTGGCAGGGCAGGCAGCGGTAAATGATGCCATTGCCGTTTAGAGGATTTTAGCTGCCAGCTGCTCTCCTCCCCGCCGAGCACCCCCTGGTACAGATAGTCTTCACCTAGTTTAAGCAGGGGAACGCGCAGTTGCTGCGCCATATCCAGAATTGACTGCTGAGGCCTGAAAAAACCCAGCACAGCGGGTTTGTCTCTGCGTAAAATGCCGGCTTTTTCCCGTGCAATCAGCTCAATATCATCCCCCAGCCAGTCAATATGATCGATTGATATACTGCTAATCACCGCAACGTCAGCATGAATCACATTGACCGCATCGAGTCTTCCTCCCAGACCGACTTCCAGTACGGCAACCGAGACATTGAATTTTTTAAAAATAAGCAGTGCCGCCAGGGTACCAAATTCAAAATAGGTCAGGGGTATATCGGCACCATCAGAGCACCGGGCCTGGTCAACGGTCTCAAATGCCTCACATAAAACCGGCTCAGACACTGGTTGCTGGTTAATACGAATGCGCTCGTTGTATTTAAATAAATGAGGTGAGGTATAACAGCCAACGGAAACAGTCGACTGATGTAATATTGATTCAACGAACGCCACGGTTGAGCCTTTACCGTTTGTGCCTGCAACGGTAATCACAGGACAGAAAAAATCGGCTGATAGTTCCAGCTTTTCTAAAACAACAGAAACTCGCTCTAACCCCAGATCAATTTCTTTCGGGTTTAAATTCTGCTGCCAGTTAAGCCAGTCATCGAGGGAACTAAATCGCATTTAAAGGCACATAATAATATAGAAAAACAAAGCCGTTTATTCACCCTACATCGCAAATCAAAACCTGATAGCAACAGGAGTGTAGCCTGGATGCAACACAGCGAAATCCGGGAACATATACTTTTTTATGTCTCCCTAAGCCGCAGGCTTATTCTGCATCATACTCAACAGGCTGGCAATTTTATCGCGCATATCCCGGCGATCAACAATCATATCAATCGCCCCGTGCTCTAACAGAAACTCGCTGCGCTGAAACCCCTCAGGCAGTGTTTCGCGCACTGTCTGCTCAATAACTCGCGGCCCAGCAAAACCAATTAATGCTTTGGGTTCACCCACATTAATATCTCCCAGCATTGCCAGGCTGGCTGACACCCCGCCCATGGTTGGGTCGGTCATTATTGAAATAAACGGAATTCCCCGGGATGACATTTTTTGCAGCACTGCTGAGGTTTTAGCCATTTGCATCAGCGAAAACAAAGACTCCTGCATACGTGCACCACCGGAAGCGGAGAAACACACCAGTGGTATTTCGTGCTCCAGCGAAATATTCGCTGCGCGCACAAATTTCTCCCCCACAACCGAACCCATTGAGCCCCCCATAAACTTAAATTCAAATGCTGCAGCCACCAGCGGAATATTTTTTACCTGTCCCCGGATAACAATCAACGCATCATTCTCATCCGTGTTTTTCTGCGCTGCCAGCATACGGTCTTTATATTTTTTACTGTCTTTGAATTTTAAAATATCAACCGGCTTTAAATTTTCCGCAATTTCCTCGCGTGGCTCTTCATCGAGAAAATATTCCAGACGCCTACGAGCCCCCATGCGCATATGATGGTGACACTTGGGGCAAACTTCATGATTGCGCTCCAGCTCTGCCCGATAAAGCACCGCATTACAGGAATTACATTTTGTCCATAAACCTTCCGGCACCGAGCCTTTTTTATCCGCTCCACCCGCTTCAGTACGAATGCGTGAAGGCATTAATTTTTCAAACCAGTTCATAGGAATAACCTTATAACTTTAGCCACCTCTTTTCTCTATTTATTCTGAATAAACAGAGGAGGCTTTATTTTACATATCCATAAAAGGGATATGCCTCATTCAATCTATTATTAATATTTCCTGTAGACAACTATATTCAGGCGCGCTACACCTTATCCATAGCCTCTCGCATAGACGATAACAGCTCGCACACCTGCTGAGAAATTTTTTGCGGGTTGTCTGCATTTTCTGCAACCCGTTTAACAATTGCACTGCCCACCACAACCGCATCGGCAACCGCGGCCACCTGAGCAGCCGACTCTGCATCCCGAATACCAAAGCCGACCCCTACCGGAATTAAAGTATGGCTACGAATCTGGCTGACTTTTTTAACCACAGAAGCGACATCGAGATTAGCGGCTCCAGTCACCCCTTTTAAAGACACATAATAAACAAAACCACCGGCCTGCGCACAAATGGTTTGCATGCGCTCATCACTGCTGGTGGGGGCCAGCAGAAAAATCGGATCAATCTGGTTTTCTTTTAGTGCTGAGAACAGATTTTCGCCCTCTTCTGGCGGTAAATCAACCAGAATCAGACCATCCACACCTGCACGCGAGGCTTCATCGGCGAACACCTGATAGCCCATCACCTCCACCGGGTTTAAATATCCCATCAGCACAATCGGTGTAATCGCATCTTTACTGCGAAACTCGCTGACCATTGACAGTACATCTTTCAGGCTCACATTATGTAACAGGGCACGCTCACAGGCGGCCTGAATCACAGGCCCTTCCGCCATCGGGTCTGAAAATGGCACACCGAGTTCCAGTATACTGGCACCGGCTGCCACCATATCATGCATCAAATTAACGGTAACCGAAGGCTGCGGATCACCGGCGGTTATAAAAGGAATCAGCGCCGTTTTATTCTCTGCCTTCAAGGCCTCAAAGGCTGCTTTTAAACGGCTCACAGCTCTATGCCCTCAATGTCAGCGATGGTATTAATGTCCTTATCACCCCGCCCCGACAGATTAATAATAATAATTTGATTTTTACTCATTGTTTGCGCCAGTTTTTCACCATAGGCCAGTGCATGACTGGACTCCAACGCAGGAATAATACCTTCCGTACGCGTTAACTTATGAAAAGCCGCCAGCGCTTCTTTATCCGTCACACTGACATAATTGGCTCGGCCACAGTCTTTTAACCAGGCATGCTCAGGGCCAACCCCGGGGTAGTCCAGCCCGGCTGAAATACAATGGGTTTCAATAATCTGACCATTCTCATCTTCCATCAGATACGTGCGGTTGCCGTGTAACACACCGGGTTTACCGGCACATAAAGGGGCTGCATGATTAGGCGTATCCACACCATCGCCGCCCCCTTCAACACCATAAATTTTCACCTTTTCATCACCCAGAAAAGGGTGAAACAGGCCGATCGCATTCGAGCCACCGCCCACACAGGCCACCAGTGCATCCGGCAGACGCCCCTCTTTTTCAAGAATCTGACGTTTGGCTTCTCGACCAATAATCGTCTGAAAGTCACGAACCATTGTCGGATAAGGATGAGGGCCTGCCACCGTTCCAATAATATAAAACGTATCATCGATATTGGTTACCCAGTCACGCATCGCTTCATTCAGGGCATCTTTCAGGGTTTTAGAGCCTGAAGTCACCGGCACTACCTCTGCACCCAGCAACTTCATGCGATATACATTAGGTGCCTGGCGCTTAACATCTTCCTCACCCATATACACAATGCACTGCATACCAAAACGCGCCGCTACCGTTGCGGATGCTACACCGTGCTGTCCCGCGCCGGTTTCGGCAATGATGCGTTTTTTACCCATATACTTAGCCAGTAGTCCCTGGCCAATGGTATTATTGATTTTGTGCGCGCCGGTGTGGTTTAAATCCTCACGTTTTAGATAAATCTGCGCACCACCCAGCTCTTTAGACCAGCGCTCAGCATGGTAGAGTGGGCTGGGTCGACCCACATAATCCGCCAGATCTTTATCAAACTGCGCCTGAAAATTTTTATCGTTTTTTACTTTTTCATAGGCCTGACGCAGCTCTTCAATCGGCCCCATCAGTGTCTCAGCGACAAATTTACCGCCGTAGACACCAAAATGCCCACGCTCATCCGGCATTGAATAGTAATCTGAAGTGCTCTCTTTACTCATTCTGTTACTCACAATCGACCCGTTTCACTTCACTCATCAAACGCATCATTAAATTAATGTCTTTCACCCCGGGGGATGTCTCCACCCCGGAGCTTAAATCCACCGCAAAGGGGCGAACCTGTTGAATGGCCTGTGCCACATTGTCCGCATTTAAACCACCCGCCAGAACAATATCACCGCGCAGTGACTCAGGAATAGATAACCAGTCAAAAGCCTCGCCACTGCCGCCGGCTTCACCGCTTCTATGGCTGTCCAGCAATACACTGCGTGCAGCAGCATATTGCCCTACCAGAGCGCTAATATCATCGACGCCCTTTATTCCCAGCGCCTTAATATAAGGTCGGCCAAAGGAGGCACAGAACTGCGCCGACTCAGTGCCGTGAAACTGCAGCAAATCCAGCTCGACTTCGGACAGAACCTGTTCAACCCATGAGTGGTCAGGGTTTAGAAACAGGCCTACTGAGCTCACAAAACCCGGCAACTGAGCACAAATGGTCTGAGCCTGTTGGGCGCTGACATTTCGCGGGCTTTTCTCATAAAACACCAGCCCCAGCGCATCAACACCCAGCTTCGCAGCACCCAGCGCATCTTCTACACGGGTAATACCACAGATTTTCACACGGGTTCGAGATTTAAAAGATTCTAATTTCAAATTTTCAGGCTATTCTGGTTGGGTTACTTCAGGCAGTATGAAACTCCGCATTTTAACCTAAATTAAGCCGCTGGACACCCAAAAGATGCGTTTGTAGATATGTGTCGAATTACATGGAAAATTGCAAAGCAGGTAAAACACCCCTGATTCATCACAGGCATGCGGGTCTGCTGAAGGTATTCGGCTTAGAATCGGGGAAGATAAACTGGAAAATTAACGCCTGTATTTTGCGCATAGGTGACTTTTACCAGATAAAGACCGTCAGACAAAGCCGTTGGCCCGGCCTGATTACGATCCTTTATCTGTAAGAGATCAGAAATCCACTCAATCGGCTGCTCATTCAGCCCCACCATCAATAAAGAGCCAACAATATTGCGCACCATATGGTGCAAAAAAGCATTCGCTTCTATATCAATGTAAATAAAATCACCCTGCTGGCTCACTTTCACCCAGTGAACATTACGCATCGCATGTTCAGCCTGACAGGCCGCCGACCTGAAAGATGAAAAATCCTGTTCACCTGTCAACGCCTGCGCCGCCTGATGCATTGCCTGAACATCAAACGCATTATGCTTCCATGTCACTCTTTTACTTAAAACAGCGGCCCGGGCCGGGCGACTTAAGATAACATAACGATATTGACGAGCCGTTGCACTAAAGCGAGCACTGAAGTCATCCGCAACCTCGATTGAGTTCACTGAAACCACATCATCCGGTAAATGCGCATTAACCCCCAGCACCCATGCTCGACTCGGCCTGCTGGCACTGCAGTCAAAACTCACCACCTGCCCTGTGGCATGTACGCCGGTATCGGTGCGCCCTGCGCAAACCACACGCACCTCTTCATCCGCAACCCGAGACAGGGCCTGCTCAACACACGCCTGCACCGTGCGAGTACCATGCTTCTGCATTTGCCAACCGGAAAACCGGCTGCCATTATATTCTATCGCTAAAGCAATTCGCAATTTAAGAGATCTCCTGAAAAATAGTTAGCCTGGAAAAACAGTATTTATCTGCAAAATACCGTTAAGCAGAAATATACCTGAAAAACCGCACCTGAAAAGCAATAAATGAATAAATTGACTGAAACGCAAATGCGTTATTCATAAACACCCAAACTCGGGCCCACATAAACATGTTCTAAAAAATAGACATTCATTGCACCTGAACCTTTACCGGAGAGCCGGCTCATTAACTGCACCCAGGGCGTCATCTAACGTTATCCAGATAAGACTTGTATTATGTCTGTCGTTAACATATTTCATGCCCTTTGATACTTTAAGGTGCTGCCGCTCTATTGAGATCACTGGTCTATGGTCGAATATCGAAGATGTTTCAATTTCAAAAAAAGCGCTTCCTCCCTGAGCCAGGGTGTATTTTTCAGGTTGAATTTTCTTACACTCGATGAGTGCCATCAAACCGGGGTATTCTTTAAAAACATTAATATTGACGTAAAGAAATGAGCGGCTATCTACTAAAAATATAAGATATTGTCTCCCCGGCTGAAGTCCCTGCATATATCCAAATTTAAAACGCTCATCAGTTTTGCCTTTAAGTATATTTACAGCCCTGGCCGTATATTCAAAACCACAGCTAAATTTTTCTTTTTTAATTTCTCTGGACGCCTCTATTTCAACCAGAGCAACAATATCGGACTGAGCAGCTAACTGCTGAAGCGTTAAGGCCTTAACTTTATGCGCATATACACAAGGTGGCTGTATTATAAAAACACAGAGCAATAAAAACTTAATCAATGGCGCATTATACAAGCTGTTCATATTCTGCCGTTACCTCATATTTCATAAAAATATAAATTTTTTATTGTTGATTGTATGCCATACTTTAGCCATGAGTTCACATGAAATATACCAGATTAACCCATGCATACCACTATTCTGAAAACTGACAGGGTTCTGGCATGAAAAAAACATTTATATTATATAACATTATTATCCTGCACATGCTGTGCCACTCTGCTTTCGTCAGCAGCAATACTGATAACATCGAATTCAGCAGGATACTGTCTCTGCATACTCCTACAATAAAAAGCTCAGGTCAGATAGAAGTCGCCAGACTAAAAGTTATTGATGCCGTAACAGCACGAAAAAACCTCCGCAAGTATAACACGTCGATAGCAGGCTATCCTGTAGACCAACATTTGTCTGCTTTAACCACCGAAGAACGAGCGCTTGTTTTTAAAGTACTTCTGAACCATACAAGCTACTCCTCACGTCTCGTCAGGTGTAAAAATAATTATTTTATTGGTTTCAGGTTTTCCGGCCAAGCTACGAACAAAGCACACGGGAAAATTGAGTTCGCACTGGGCATTCCCTGTAATCAGGCAATATGGGCAATACCCTCAGGGGCAGAAAATATACTTCTGGGCTCTATTTTAAAAAAAGACTCTGCCCGGCAGATAACAGATATTTTTAGCAAGCATGAAATTCAGGAATAACATAAAAACTGCTCATTGGCACAAACACACATACCATCTCAATCGTTCTTTTATCTTTACAAACAGTCCTTCTTACATTTAAACAGGATACAATAATCCAGCTATTAATTTCCCCAGCGCGCATTATTACTGCGCACTATAATAGTGTTATCACTGTGTTTTTCTAAATCCCCGCTAGCACCATCTGCTGCACTGCCCGTTTATTTAGTGTATAAACCTGGCATCACAGGCTCCGATCCAGTTACCTGTATTTACTCATATGCTGCATCTCTTGCCGAAGAAAAGGACCTGGATTACAAGTAACGGGCCTTTTTCTCTAGTTTTCGTATGATTGCGCTTATTACTCGAGCGTAAATAAGGGATACTCATTTTCATCTGTCTTGTTAGTATTAGTTGAATCTGCGACCTTTTTTACCCGTATAAAATTCAAAATGAATACTAAATTTAAGCCCCTCTCTATAGTTCAAAATTAATTCCTTATGTTAAACTTTGAAATCCAGACATCAAATTCATCTTTGGTACCCACGTCATCCTGCCATGTTTGCTGCAATGAAAAAACCGGAATTTTATGAGATATACACCCTGACCATGCCTGTAAAAATCGTTCACTATCACGCGCTTGCCGGATATATTCCTGGCTGCCCGGCTGGGGCTTACGCTGATACACGTTTGTTCGTAATGGATAAATATTATCCATACGCACATTCAGGTTGATATATTTCACAAATCCCAGGTCAACTTCACACTGTAAAACAATCACTTTATCTGGCTTTAATTCTATAATATCTACGCCATCTGCAGGCTGAGCACTAATTGAAATATACAGCTCATCTGACACATGGCAATGAGTATTCATATTATCAATAAGATAGATACTTCGCGTAGATACATTTTTAAGCTCAATTTTAAAAGAGTGGTTACTAACATTAGAAGGTAATAGTTTTCCCCCTGAAAGCCCCGCTCTAAGCCCATTCATTTCTTCACTATACATCGAACCACTGAAATATTCCTGCACATGAGTCTGCACACTCAGCTTCAGGCGCTCATATAAAGACACTAACTTAAGCACTTTGTTGATATAATCACTAAAACTCACCTGATGTAAAATGCTCGATTTTTTTTGTGTATTTTCTGATTCACTCGGTACGTGAAAAATATTTAGTCTATCCTCAGACAAACGATTATGGCTTAATGCGCCGATACTCGAATCATCCGGAACCACAAGATAACTATTTACATACATGTTATTTATTTTTTTAAAGCACTTAAAAAAACCATCAGGATTATCAATTTTCATATCATCAATAATTGTAACTAGAGATTTATTACTCTCCCATTCACCCAGTGATAAAAACATTCTTACGGGATCAAGCAATTCATAAAGAGGAAATCCGACATCCATACCGTATATTTTTTCATAACGCGTATCAAATAAAATGCTTTTTCTATTTGATGCGGTGATCCTTACATCAAACTCCATTTTTTTAGCGTCAACACCCCTTCTTCCGGCCCTTCTAATATTATAAGACTCATTCATAAGCGATAAGAATTCTTTATCTTCCCAGTAATAAGAGAAATCGCTATCTTCCGTAAAAGACTCTGAATGCTTACCGTAATACACCGCCTGTCTTATAGCCTGAAGCATTTTATTTTTTTCTTTATTGAAAGCATAATAACAGGCTAAATTAAATAATAAAATGTTATTATCCGTGCCGTATACATGAAAATTTTTACCTAATATTTTATCGAATACTTTATTGCTTATTTCCCTGCTTTCACTAAGCAAGCTTAACACTATACCCATGCTAGCAATGTCATTGCTTTTATTAACCAGAAAGCTATGCGGCAATAAATTATCTGTATAGTGATACAAAACCTCTTTCGCTTCATTGTAATTATTATTCTGCATGCAACTGATCATCAGCTTTGTTGTATAGTCAGCAAAGATATCAGCAGAATCTTGCGTATATTTTTCTTCGCCTTTCATTGCTTTTGTAAAAATAATAAAATCAGACAATGGCGCTTTTTTCTCAAGAACAGCCCTGTACTTTTCCCAGAGTGTTTGTTGATCTGACGATTTTCCTTCTGTATGGCTTTTATCCATCACTGCTGCTTTTTTCCTCGCACCCCATTAATATATTTCATAATCCCGACATTCATTATTCTCTTAAACTTTATACCGGCCACACTGAAAAGAACCTACTGTAGATCAACTGTATATCGGTATAATTTTTAGCTCATTCCAGCTTTACAAGGCGCTTAGATCTACAACTACAGCCAGTTAACCGGTACAACTCAACACCGGAGATGCCCCTGCAACGACCTGGAAAAACAACATTACCCGAAAAGCATAGCACAGCATCCTCGTTTTTATGATCTATGCACTTTACATTATGTCATTTATTGTGGTAATTTATAATTTGATTGAAATCAGGGGCAAACACTTAAACCACTCGCGGGTACTGCCCATAAGCTATAATGAAAAACATTTATCTAAGTAAAAAATGGAGCTTTTTTATATGGACGCTTCTCTGGGTTCCTTTAAGTTTCTTATTTCCTTCTAATGCACATTTTCCATTAGGCGGAGTACTATCCCCATTAACTGCATTTATTCTTCCTTTTATGGGAAGCCCTGAGCACAATACATCCAGTTTTGACTGGAAATATGTATATTTCCCTGCTCTCTTTTTCTGGTCTGGTGGTTTTTTCTTTGTGGTTTTCACTCAATATTTAATACGCACATTTCGTAAATAAGTTTTCAGGAGATTCACGTTGAAGTTTGATGGACATGTAAAATTGACAGCGAAAGCAATTACACGTATGAAAATTAAATGCCCGGTTACTACCGGGTCATGCAATGCACCTATGTTTAAAGATGATTTCAGGCTCTGGTTTGGTGATTCGAAACAATCAACACCAACTGATAATTATACTTCTGCAGTTTTTAACTATATTTCCAATGCCATAACACCCGATAACATTTCCGCAGTGAAACTACCGGATGCCGTCGCGTTTGTTGACCTGAATGAGCGCTGGACACACGATGACCCCAAAGGTCAACGTTACCATTTTATGAGGGCCAGAGGTGAAAGTAACCAGGCGGCTTATTACAATGCCATTAATTTTATTGAGAGACACACCTTTAACTGGGTCAGCAATGCCCGAAAAATTCTTAAATTCGAATCTGCAATGTACAGAAATAAAGACGTCAAACCTTTACAGCGGCCCGGCATTCGTCTGAACAATTACTATGTAAAGGAACTGGCACTGGCTCTGCACTCCCTGCAGGACTCTTTTTCACCCGCTCATACTCAGCGCTATACCGGTCAAAGACGCCCCACTGACCAGGTGGTAGCAGGAATAATTAAATCCAACAGTAATGTGGTTATGCCAATTAGAAATTTATATGATTATTCTGCACAGGATAAAAACAAACACAGCTCGAATGATTACAGCTCTGGAGGCCCAGCAGGTAACTGGGGTGAACTTGCAGTAAACGCATCCGCCGATCTAATGATTTTGAGCATTGAATCTCTATGGAAAAACGATAAAGGCCTGACCGGCTGGGGCGCATTTAAAGCAAAGTGGCTAACCGCGAGATTTAATTAGTCTGCAACTTCGAACCGGATCAAGTGACCCGGTTCGAACACGACACATAATCCTGCGTTAATCAGTTATTAGCTGGCTTTCTGTAACAACTCATTCGCTTCCTGCTGCTGCTCATCGCTGCCTTCAGCTTTCACTTCTTCCAGTATACTGCGCGCACCTTCGCTATCACCCATATCGATATAAGCCTTAGCCAGCTCCAGCTTTGTGCTAACTTCATCTATATCTTCTGACAGCTCCGATATATCAAAATCGTCATCATCACCAGCCGACAGGTCAATTTCTGCATTGTCATCCGCAGCCAATACCGCTTCTACCGAAGAGTCCAGGTCCAGGTCACTCACATCCATTTCCAGGGTTTCACCACCCAGATCAAGGTTGCCTATGTCCAGCTCATCATCACCCAGCTCTGATGAAAAATCTATTTCCGATGCATCTTCCGTCGCCGCGGTCTCACTCAAATCAAACTCATTGCCGTCGCCACTGCCTTTAGCCTCTTCTTCCGGCTCTTCAAAGCCAAGGTCTGAGGCGTCAAAATCGAGAGAGAAGTCATCATCTATATCCAGATCTGCATTCACCACACTCTCTGTAGCCCCTGCTTCTGAGCTATCAAGGCCTTCATCCAGCTCACCCAGATCAAATTCCAGTTCGGTACTTGTATCATCTGCCTGCAACTCAGTATCAGCAATACTCTCTGTGATGCTCTCCAGGTCACCTTCCAGGTCCAGGTCATCTTCAGCCGGTACAGGTTTAATCTGTGTTTTATCGTCGTCTTCAAGTTCTGCCCCCAGATCCAGGTCTTCTCCAAGATCCAGCCCAAGGTCATCGCCCTGAGGCACCTCTGGCAATAACGCTGCAGCAGCAGAATCAGACAGTGCACCAGCGCCACTAAACATGGCATTTTGCGGGCAAACTTCCATTCCCATTGCAATTACACGGTCCCAGTAGGCTTTATCCTCTCCCTTGCGTGACTGCACGTCCTGAGCAAGCTGCTCAAAATTCGCCGTGTCTTTGGCCGCATAGTAAACTTCCATTAATTTCAATCGATAATCATCACGATCAGAATTCTGATCGATGGCAGTGATCAACAATTCTTCCGCCTGCTGATACATGCCATAGTTCAGATAGACGACAGCCTCAGAAATCACTTCATCTGTTTCATCATCCTCTGCCGGCTGATCGCCAAACAGGCTTTCTTCAAGATTAGTATCATCGCCTGACGCATCAACCAGCGTATCATCCAGACCCAGCCCCTGCTCAGCCATCATTTCAGTCGTTGTGTCCATAGCAGAGAGCCCATCACCGCCTTTCACTACAGTCGTATCGTCTGACGTGTCCTCTATTTTGATATTAGCAAAGTCATCCGCTTCAGACACACCCGCTGAGCCAGAGACAGCCCCCAGTTCAGCCGACTCTTCATCCGCATTCCATTCATCGTCTGATGAGCCTCCCCTCATGCGCTTAAGCAATAACACAACAAGCAGCAACACGAAGGCCAGACCGCCGCCAATAATACCAAGCAGCTTAGGGTCATTCATCAAGCTATCAACAAAGCCCTGCGGTTTATTCTGGGCAAAAGCCGGAGGCTCAGCACTATCTGCCATTGGCACAGGCTGACTCGGTACACTTATTTCTTCCTCAATCTCTGCCTCAGCGACGTCTGTTTCATCAACAAATACATCTTCAGTCGCTTCATCGCTCAGGCTGTCATCGACAGCGGCTTCACCATCCGCCAGCTCATCAGACATCGGCTCATCAATGCCCTCATCTACAGGCGACTCTTCACTAATTATCTCTTCTTCTGCAACCGGTTCTTCGTCTGGCATTCCTTCATTGAGGAGGTCCTCTTCCGCTGACATCTCTGTTGTCGATTCTTCTGACTCTCTTTCTATAATATCTTCTGCGGGTGCCTCTGTGACCTGTTGGCTGCGCTGCAAATCGCCCTGCAATTTAGCCAGTTCCTGATCATCCATTTCCAGAACACTTTTTCCTACTACGCTCTGAACCTTCTGCTCAAGCTCTTCCAGGCGTGAACGTAAATTCTGCTTTTCAAGCTTTTCAGACTCTATTTGCTCTCTGGCCATTGCCAGGTCCTGCTTGAGGCGCTCCAGCTCAGCATTTACATCCTGATTCGAACCCGGCATCTCGCTGCCATTGGCCGCGCCTACAATTGACAGACGACCATCAACATTTCGGGGAGACTCTTCAATAACTGTAGCATCAACCACTTCCGATTCCATTGAAGATGCGGGAGACTGAGAAACTGCACCCTGGCTGTATTCACGCCACAGAGCAGTATGTTCACGAGCCAGTGAAACGGCCTGTTGGCGAGCTATGCTGGTTATTTCTTCACGTGAAGGTGCGCGCAGAATATAACCACGCTTAACACCATTAATGTTATCTCTGATAAAGGCTTCAGGGTTTCTGCGCAACAGTGCCAGCATCATTTGCTCTACACTGACCGAATTATCCGGGCGCATGCGTTCAGCAATACGCCACAGAACATCGTTTCTCTGCACGCGATACTGATCAACTGAGCCGCCAGAGCCGCTCGCTGCCTGATATTGAGTATTTGCACTACGCTCTGAACCCATACCGTTCTGGGTAGCCGGCGCAGCCTGAAAACCACCCTGCGCAGATTGTTGCTGACCGGTAACCGACTGAGTCTGCGCCTGCGAGTCAGTCGGACTTATAAAAGGGTGAGATGAAGCCTGTGAGGTATTGTTATATACCGGCGGATCCAGCAGCAGGGTATATTCACGCAGCAGGTGCCCCTGAGGCCAGTCAATTTCCAGTAAAAAGCTTAAAAATGGCTCTTTAACCGGTGTTTTGGTGAACACCTTAACGTAAAGCTGCCCATTTTCGTTGACAACCTTAAACTTAAGCTGCTGCAGAGAAAAGGGGCGATCAAGACCAAGCCGGGTAAATGCTTCACGGCCAGCCAGCTTAACCAGCAAAGCACTTTCATCGTCTGCAGAAGCAGAAATGACCCCTATTCTCGCGTTAAGATTCTGATTTAATGATGAGTTCAGTTCTATCTCACCCAACCCTAGTGGATATCCGCGTATTGGCAGTAAAACCGCCAGCATAGCCAGGCTCAGTGTTAATTTACGCACAGGTAATCCCCTTCGATCCTAATGTAAATACTATTTTTACATCTAATTTCTAAAATTTTGGGCATAACGATACACCCATTGGCAGCAAAAAGCTAAGACGAAACTTTAGCATACAGACGTAACTATAGATTATAAATAGTTTTTTATCAAAATTTCTGCAATCTGAACGCTATTTAATGCCGCGCCTTTTCGCACATTATCAGACACAACCCACATATTCAGGCCATTTTCATGGGAAATATCTTCTCGAATTCTGCCCACATATGTAGGGTCAGTGGTTGCACCGTCTGTTACTGCCGTCGGGTAACCGCCGTCTTCACGGTTATCCATCACCTGCACACCCGGGGCCTTTTCCAGCAGCTCACGGCAGGCTTCTGCTGTTAGTTTTTTACGCGTTTCAATATGCAACGCTTCCGAGTGACCATAAAACACCGGCACACGAACCGCTGTAGGGTTCACCTGTATGCTGTCATCTTCCATAATTTTTTTAGTTTCCCACACCATTTTCATCTCTTCTTTGGTGTAACCATTTTCCATAAACACATCAATCTGTGGCAGCACATTAAAGGCAATCTGCTTTGGGTACACATTGCACTCAACCGGCTTTGCATTCAGCAGCCGCGCGGTCTGTCCCGCCAGCTCTTCAATTGCATTTTTGCCAGTACCGGAAACCGCCTGATAGGTACACACATTAATTCTTGAAATACCCACTGCATCCTGAATCGGCTTCAACGCCACCAGCATCTGAATGGTTGAACAGTTCGGGTTCGCAATAATTCCCTTGGTAGTATAGTCCGCAATAGCATGGGGGTTTACCTCGGGCACCACCAGTGGAATATCATCGACATAACGAAACTCAGATGTATTATCAATCACCACACAACCCGCTGCAGCTGCTTTCGGAGCAAACTCAGCGGAAATAGAACCGCCTGCTGAAAACAGGCCAATCTGCACTTTACTGAAGTCAAAATCAGCAAGATCTTCGATCGTTAACCTGGTGTCACCAAACTCAACTCTTTTACCCACAGAGCGTTCCGACGCTAATGCATAAACCTTACCCACGGGAAATTTTCGTTCTGCCAGTATCGACAACATAGTTTCACCCACGGCACCGGTGGCACCCACTACGGCTACATCATATGTTTTGCTCATTTTTTCTTACCCTTTAAATATTCTTTACGTCTATCACCTGAATACAATAACCAATGACAGAAGCATTATAATTTATAACTGTTTTATACACCCCGGATCAGGCTTTACTGCACCGGGCTATGCTTAAATCGTTCATTCGGATAGTCAGCTTTTTAGTGCGGCAACAACCGCATCACCCATTGCCGCAGTACCTACTTCGGTGCAACCATCAGACATAATATCCGGCGTACGCAGCCCCTGATCAAGCACTTTACCCACGGCATTATCAATGCGCTGCGCAACCGCTTCATTATTTAAACTGTAACGCAACATCATCGACACAGATAAAATAGTCGCCAGGGGATTAGCCACGCCCTTACCGGCAATGTCCGGTGCGGAGCCATGAATCGGCTCATACATACCACGACCCTTGGCATCCAGTGATGCCGAGGGCAGCATGCCAATCGAACCGGTTAACATGGCAGCGGCATCCGATAATACATCACCAAACAGGTTGCTTGTTACCATAACATCAAACTGTTTTGGCCATTTCACTAACTGCATGGCGGCATTATCAACATACATATGACTTAGCTCAACTTCCGGGTAATCTTTTGCAACCCGTTCCATCACTTCACGCCACAGCTCAGACACTTCCAGCACATTAGCTTTATCAACAGAGCACACCCGTTTATCCCGCTTCATGGCAATTTCAAATGCAGAACGACCAATACGCTCTATTTCACTTTCTTTATAACCTGCGGTGTTATAGGCATAACGCTCGCCATCTTTTTCAGTGATAGCCCGGGGCTCACCAAAATAAATGCCACCGGTGAGCTCGCGCACAATCATAATATCAAGACCGGCAACAATTTCAGCTTTTAGTGATGAGGCATCCGCCAGTTGCGGGTATAAAATAGCCGGACGTAAATTAGAAAACAACTCAAGCTCAGAGCGTAAACCTAACAGACCTTTTTCCGGGCGTTTTTCACGGGGCAAAGATTCATATTGCGGACCACCGACTGCACCTAACAGAATTGCATCTGATTCTCTGCATAATGCCAGCGTTGATGCTGGTAATGGCTCACCTTCTGCATCATAACCCGCACCACCTACCGGAGCCTCACTTAGCTCAACGTCCAGTGCATTTTCTGCCTGTAAAAAATGAATTACTTTTATCGCTTCTGCAATAATTTCCTTACCGATACCGTCACCGGGCAATATTGCTATTTTCTGTGTCATCGCTAAACCTTTTAATGTTTTTTCTCAGGTAATCTTCTGTGGCAATTTTCTGGAATATTAAATCTAAATTAATCAGTTAACCGCACAAACGCACTGTAAGCATTTGAGAGTGTTAATTGTTCTCACTTAGTGCAAGTCAGACTCGCTATTTACGCTCCCAGCCCGGAGGCACACTTTATGATGCCCAACTGATTAATTCAGGTTAAAACAACCAGGGGGCTGATTGCTTGCGCTGCTCTTCGTAAGCGCTAATCTCTTCTGCATGCTGCAATGTTAAACTAATATCATCCAGCCCGTTAAGCAGACAATGCTTTCTGAACGCATCGACCTGAAAAACATATTCATCGCCATCTTCGGTAATGACTTTTTGATTCTGTAAATCAACGGTCACTTCAAAACCCGATTTTTGTGCAATTTTACTAAATATGTCATTTACAATTTCTGCATCGAGCACAATGGGTAACATGCCATTTTTAAAACTGTTATTGAAAAATATATCAGCAAAACTGGGGGCTATCACCGCACGAAAACCAAAATCTTCCAGCGCCCAGACCGCATGTTCTCTTGATGAGCCACAACCAAAATTTTCTCTGGCAATTAAAATGCTGGATTGATTATAGGGCGACTGATTGAGAATAAAGTCGGCATTGATACGCCGTGCGGAATTATCCTCATCCGGTTCTCCCGGATCAAGGTAACGCCAGTCGTCAAATGCATTCGGGCCAAAACCGCTTCGCTTAATTGATTTTAAATATTGTTTTGGAATGATTGCATCGGTATCAACATTCGGTCGATCCATTGGTGCAACAACGCCGGTTACTTTAGTGAATTTTTTCATCATCTACTCGTGTTTATTTTGTGTTTTCTCGGTTGATAGTATCATCAACTGTTTTAGCCAGGCTATTTCCTGCGTCACCTACATCTTTAGCCGTTTCCTTAGCATTGCATGCCGTAAGAGAGAAAAAACAAAGGACAAATATAACAACTACAAATATTTTCATAATATAATCTCGCGTTTGTTAAAAGCGTCTAACATCGACAAAGTGCCCGGCTATCGCTGCCGCTGCCGCCATTGCCGGACTCACCAGATGCGTTCGACCACCCTGCCCCTGACGGCCTTCAAAATTGCGGTTAGATGTGGATGCACACCGCTCACCCGGCTCCAGTCTATCGGCATTCATCGCCAGACACATGGAGCAGCCTGGCTCGCGCCACTCAAAACCCGCATCCAAAAAAATTTTATCCAGACCCATTTTTTCAGCCTGCTGTTTTATCAATCCCGAGCCGGGAACAATCATTGCCAAACTTACATTTTCTGCTACTTTACGCCCTTTAATTATATCCGCTGCCTGCTGTAAATCTTGCAGACGTGAATTCGTACATGAACCAATAAACACCTTGTCTATTTTGATTTCACTGATGGGCGCTCCCGCACTTAAGCCCATATAATCCAGTGCTTTCTGCATGCCACTGGCTTTAACTTCATCGGCTTCGTTCTTCGGGTTTGGCACCAATGCATCAATGGCCAACACCATTTCCGGTGATGTACCCCAGGTAACCTGTGGCTTGATGGACTCAGCCTGCAGGGTAATTTCTTCGTCAAATACGGCATTTTCATCGCTGTGAAGATCAAACCATGCCGCAACTGCTTTATCCCAGTTATCACCCTGAGGCGCATAAGGCCGGCCCTGCACATAATCAATCGTGATCTGATCAACTGCCACCAGACCAACCCGTGCGCCAGCTTCTATGGCCATATTACACACCGTCATGCGCCCCTCCATGGATAAATCACGTATGGCTGAGCCGGAAAACTCAATGGCATAACCGGTACCACCCGCAGTACCGATCCGGCCAATTACCGCCAGCACAATATCTTTGGCGGTAACACCTGCCCCCACGCTGCCCTCAATATTAATGCGCATATTTTTCATTTTCTTCTGCAATAAACACTGGGTTGCCAGTACATGCTCAACCTCAGAGGTGCCAATACCAAACGCCATAGTACCAAAAGCACCGTGGGTTGCGGTGTGGGAATCACCGCAGACCACGGTCATACCCGGCAGAGTGGCTCCCTGCTCAGGGCCAATCACATGCACTATACCCTGCCGAATATCATTCATATCAAACTCGGTAATGCCAAATTCACGGGTATTTTTACCCAGTGTTTCCACCTGTAACCGGGCTACCCTATCCGTAATACCCTGGCTACGCTCAACAGTATCTGTGGGTACATTATGATCTGGAACCGCCAGTGCGGCACTGGCACGCCACAACTTGCGACCCGCTATGCGCAGGCCTTCAAACGCCTGAGGAGAGGTCACTTCATGCACCAGATGACGATCAATATAGAGTAATGCGGTACCGTCTTCTTCCCTACGCACCACATGAGATTCAAATAATTTATCGTATAATGTTTTTCCGCTCATATGGCGCTATCTCCTGTACCGGGTCTGTTATCAGGCTTTATTTTTGAGGCCTGTTCTCATGCTCCAATAGTAATACCCGCAAAAACATAAAACAAATTCATCTTTTTCATGTAAGCTATTCCAAACAGGAATAACACTAGAGATGCCCCGGATTTAACCAAAGTATCACATTATGGACATTCAGAATTTATCCGCCTTTATTGCCGTCAACGAGCGCCGTTCGTTTTCCCGCGCCGCTGAACAGCTCTTTATTACCCAACCTGCGGTAAGCAAACGCATTTCAGCGCTGGAGAGTGAGTTAAATACCCCCCTGTTTGACCGTATTGGAAAAACGATTCGCCTAACAGCTGCCGGGCAGGCGCTTCTGCCCAGTGCCCTGCGTATTCTGGCGGAGCTGGATGAAAGCAAACGCGCGATTGCTAATTTAAATGACAACGTCAGCGGTAAGCTCAGCATTGCTACCAGCCACCACATTGGCTTACATCGCCTGCCACCGGTACTACGCTCATTTACACATAAGTATCCGGAGGTTGATCTGGATATTCGCTTTATGGACTCAGAAGAAGCTTGTCACTGTGTGCTTAGAGGCGAGGTAGAGTTAGCCACCGCCACCTTACCGGAGCAAAACTGGAAACACCTGGACTACCAGACCATATGGCATGATCCACTGGATATTGTGATCAGTAAACAGCACCCTGACGCCGGCTCAGCAACTGTAAATATTAAGCAACTCAGCAAAATTCCGGCCATTTTACCCTCGAAGAATACGTTTACACGCTTATTGCTTGAGCAGGCGCTGGATCTGAATGAACAAAATCTGAATATTGCAATGGAAACCAATTACCTGGAAACCATTAAAATGATGGTTTCTATCGGCCTGGGCTGGAGCGTGCTGCCGGTTTCCATGTTAAGTGGTGATATCTCCCCCCTTAATATTCAGGGTATTGAATTTGAGCGCTTACTCGGTGTGGTGAGTCACCGGCAGCGCACCCTGTCAAACGCGGCTCGCATGCTGATTGTTGAACTGGAAAACAATAAGGCCTAGGGTGACTCCCGGATTGCATTACTCTCTACCCTGGCTTCTATGTCAGGATGGAACTAATGAACCATTGACTGATGACAGATGGACTAATGCAACATAAGTACCTTAACAACTGAGCTTGCCGCCCTGCCAGCATCATCAACCACTCGAACCTTAAAACGCCCGTTACCTGCCTGCCAGATAAAGGCTTCACCCTTCTCAGATGCACCTTCATATTTACCATTAACAAACCAGTAAAGTTTTTCCACATCGGGATCAACCGTGGCCATAAAAGGTATTTGATTTTTCGCTGCCTCATCACTTTCAATCACATACTCTATTGATGTTTGCGGAGATGTAATCACCGGCAATATACCCGAGCTGCTCTTCTGGTCTAAATCGCAGGCCTTTAAGTACCCGGGGGGTGTTTTAAGTGAGATACCCGCCTGCTGAAATATCTGTAAAAAATCGGATGGCCAGAACTCAAATACTCTCATCTGTGTTTTCCCCGGCTGATGCCAGCAGGCACGCAAACCGGATTTTTTTTCAATCGGTATCTGCCGATAAATATTGGACACCTTTATCGGTGAGACCCCGGGAATAAACCATGACTGAGTTGACTGTGGACAATAAGGGCTAATTAAATCACCGGTGGTTCTGCAAACCTCTACCTTTTTCAAATTATAATCTCCATCTGAAATTAGCTCTTCAATTTTCCAGGCGGTGTTCGCTGTGAAATTTCCAGCAGCACTTAGCGTTGCATTTCCAGCCGTAGCCGGCAATATTGCATTAAAAATTGAAAAAAGTAATGGCCCCGCCGCCGAACGCCCGATAAAAGCCGTATTGCCTTTACCATTAAAATTTCCCACCCATACAGCCAGCACATAGGGGCCGGACACACCGATAGCCCATGCATCGCGATAGGCCCATGATGTGCCCGTTTTCCATGCCACATCATTTTTAAAATGAGAATATTCAATGCCACTAACGGTACCTGGTTGCGGATTATTTTTTAAAATATCCAACACCATAAAACCCGCCTCTGCACTCATTAACTGCTTTTTATTTTTAGACACATATTGGCTTTGATCGGCTATATTCTGAAATAAATTCACCTCCTGAAACACACCATGATTTGCAAGCCCCGCATACAGACCCGTCAGCTCTATCATACTCAGCTCCACACCGCCCAGCGACAGCGCCAGACCATAAAAATTTTCTGCCTTTAAATTTTTTACATTAGCCTGTTTCAGAAAGTCATAAAGTGACTTTTTCTGCAGTCGGGACTGAAGGTAAACTGCCGGAACATTTCGACTTTTTATCAGTGCGTCTTTCGCCAGCACCGGACCAAGGAACCTACGGTCATAATTCTCAGGCGTAAACCCGGCAAATCGCCGACGAGCATCTTTCATAAGGCTCATCGGGTGAATTAAACCTTCATCAAATGCCAGCGCGTAGACAAACGGCTTTAATGTTGAGCCCGGTGACCTTTTTGCCAGAGCACCATTAACCTGCCCCTGTATGCTATTATTATAAAAATCAACCGATCCAAGCATCGCTTTTAATTCCATTGTACGGTAATCAATCAGCACCGCCGCTGTATTATTAATTCCTTTTCTGGATTTTGAAGCAATATAACGACGCGCAATACCTTCTATTATTTTCTGTAATTGGCTGTCCAGTGTTGTATAAATATAGCCACTCTCCCAGCGCGACAGTTTCTGTTTAATGTGATTTACAAAATGAGGGGCTGTAAATGGCAGATCATTTGGGCTGCGCACGTTTAAAGGCATATCAAAATACACCTGCCTGTCAATATCCTGCGGATAATATTCCAGCCAACGTTGCCATAAATTTGCCCTGGCCTGAAGCAGGTAATCGTAGCCTTTGAATGTTGTCGGGTTTCGTTTATTCGGGTTCTGCGGAATCACCGCCAGCGTTAAAGCTTCTGGCAGGCTTAACTCAGAGGGTTTTTTATTAAAATAAATCAGGCTTGCCGCTGCAACACCTTCAATATTTCGTCCATAGGGAGCAAGATTCAGATACATTTCTAAAATCTCGTCTTTTGAATAATGCCGCGTTAACTGAATGGCACGAAGTATCTGATGAAACTTACCACTCAGTGTATGAGATGGAATATTCCAGCGTAGCCTCGCCAACTGCATGGTGATGGTGGATGCGCCAATACGCCGCTGATTTAAAATATAGGTCGTCCAGAAAGCTCTTAACAGCGCCAGATAGTCAACCCCAGAGTGACTGTAATAACTCTGATCTTCATACAGTAAAGTTGCAGAAATCAGCTGCGGGGAAATATTCGCTATCGACTCATAGAGTCGATAGCGATCATCTTGCGCCAGTGTTATTCTAAGCAGTTTTCCCTTTGCATCGAATATTGCAGTCGAATAATCAGTAAATGTCTTAAGCTCAGCCTTTGGGATAAAGCAATAGATTAAAAAACAGACAAATAAAACAGACAGAATAATGAGTGTTATTTTTTTCATTGCTGTCAGGGCACCTCTGATTAAGTCTATTTTCCCTCTGGTTATTTATCATGGACCTGATTAAAAATTGCAACACAGAGTATGAGCTCACCTGCATCCCCCCCTAAAATTTACAGAGAGGGGCGAGCCCTGATAGAGCTGATCAGAGCTGCCCTGGTGTAACAATAAATCTGCTGGCTTTTGAACGACCATAAATTGAACGATCATACATAGATGCTACGGAAGACGGAGGCACAACAAAACTCCCGGCAGCCGTTAGTTTCACTTTGTATGTCAGATCTTTCACACGATTATCAAAGTCACCATAATAAACCACCCGGTCCTCGCGCACATCAACATAATCGGCACGCCAGTTATAGGCCGTGCGGGACACCGAGCCTCTAACCACTTCAAAACCCCCGGGTAAAAGGTCGGTGATGGCAACATTGGTCAAATGTTTGCGGGCCATGGATCTAACTCTAAGCCGCACTGTAATTTCCTGCCCCTGCTCAAAAGTAGTAATCTTATTACCCTCTTTATCAAGGAAGTCCCGATGTATTTCAATGCCGTTACGAACAACTTCAGTCGGTAAATTAATATCAAAACCGGATTGCGCATTTAGATAAAAAAGAGGCCTGTCACCCTTAATCTGTACTTTTTCAGTGCCAACCGGGTATTCAGCCGTCATAAAAGGTCGCGCCGAAGCTTCAAGCGGCTGTTTTTTATTGTTCTTAAGCCAGGCCGTGAAAACCACGGACTCCTCAAGCCTGTTAACTTTTTTACTGTCGAAGGTCAGTTCACTGTATGCGCCTAAGGCCAATATGCTGTAAGCAGCAGCAATGGTGTTGTAATCACCTTTAAATATTTTATCGGTCAGGCTTAAGATATTATCGGCAGGTAAAGCCCTGGCGCGCTTTTCAAAATGCTTTGACAGTAAATAAATATGCTGTGCATCCCGGGTTAAAAGAGAATGAAAATCATCATACCTGACAGGGGGGTTCTGCGTCTGACCTTCAGACAGTTGATAACCAGAAATCAATTCATTAGCCTGTTTCTGTTTTTGCAGTAACTGATACGTTGCCGCCATATAACTCGCGGCCAAATCTGATTTCCAGTTGTCTTTATATTGGCCCTGCAAATATTCCTGCAGATCAACCAGATAATTTGTAGTGACCACACTCAATTTCGTCAGCAGATAAATAGCATTTGCTCTGTCCCGCGCCTGGTCCAGATTTGAAGCTGACTGACCCGCATAAGAAAGCAGATAATCTTTTCCTCTCTGCAGCATATCCGCAGGTACAGCATAGCCAGCCTCATGCGCTTCAATTAAAAAATGCATAACATATATTGATGGATAACTTGCCGTGTGCTGACCACCCGGCCAGAAAGAAAATCCACCGTCGTATTGCTGACGCTCGCGCAATTTATCAATAACATGAGAGAAATGACTCTGCATTTTATCTGACAACGGCGCTGCACCCTGAGCTGAATACGCGGGGTGCGACATTAAACCAATCAAAGGAAAGACCTTACTCACCACCTGTTCAGTGCAACCATGGGGGTAATTTTTGAGATACGCGCTTAAGCCCTCCACCAGCACCAGCGGACTTGATGATGCAGCAACTGTCTGTGTCGCCAACTGAGAATAAAGCACCCTTGGCTGAATTAGGTTAATATCTGCTTTTTTATCGTAACCCATAAGCAAACTGGTGTGATATGGCATCGCCGGTCTCACACTCAATGTTGCGGTGCGACTGCTGGATTCATCCTTATGTTTTGCCGTCACAACTAAACGAGCATCTCCGAGCTTGCTAGTGGCTCTTACTTTAAAGGTAAGCTTCCCTTCACTGCCTTCTGCGATAATAAGGCTGTCTTTTACCCCTCCGATAAGCTCAAGATGCTCTGACGTTTTTATCTTTATATCTATTTTTGCATTATCGCCCGAACCACTGAGAATATTCGCGATACCCACGGTCACATCAAATTCATCACCAGCAGCCACCTGAGTAAGTATATCCGGGGAAATCACAAAAGCCCCCCTGACGATTGAGCTATCGGCTGCAACGCCCAGAGAATCATCCGCTACGGCTACAGCAAATACTTTTAATGAACCGGCAAATGTATCCGGCACATTAAAGCTTAAGCGCTGCTGTTCTGGCCCCGCATTCTGAACACCTGACCAGTATACCGCCGGTTTATCCGTTGTGCGGGTGAACGGGTTTAAATTATTCGCTATGGCTTTTTCTGCGCTTATACCTCCGCCACTGGCAGATAGCTCCTTAATTAAATTAAATTCTGGTAAAATTAAGTCCAGAATTTGCAGTGTCTCCACTTCCAGCGCACGTTTTTTAAGAAAATGATCGAGTGGTGCCGGTGTCCTGTAATTTGCCACCTGTAAAATACCTTCATCTATCGCAAACACAATAATTTTAGATTTTCTGGAAGCCTTATAGGCAATTTCCATTGCTTCACCCGGCTTTACTATGTCTTTTATCGATAAACTAACATCAATTTTTCTGTTATTTTTATCAATTGAAAAAGGTTTTACCGCATAGCTCAAAGGGCTGGTAAATATTTCTTTTGAACTCACATCACGTACAAATGAAACATTAATATACGCTGTCCCCTCAAGCCCCTTTGGTACTCGAATAGTCTGCATGGTACTTTCAACAGATGTTTTAAACCACTTAAATGCATGTACTTTATCTGTTTCAATCGTGATTAAACCGGCACCGGCATAGGGAGCCTTAATATTCATTTTAATCAGTTCAGATACTTTATAATCCTGCTTGTTCAGTTTCAACTGCAACTCGGCATTTTTATCAATACTTCCTGCAAGGTTTGCATATCCGACTACAGAATATTCAACTCGACTTAGCCGTCGACCTTCCTTATCAAATATTTCAATTGCATAATCACCCGGCGTTTTAGTATCAAGAGAATATTGATAATGGGTATCCGGTATAACCAGCGCTCTGGATTCAATCTGTTTTTCTTTTTCTATACTTTGATACTTATAAGTACCATTTGGCTGTTTGATCAAAGATGAAACATGCTGTATAGACAGACGTTTAAACAACAGATCTTCTTTGTTTATTTTATCGAGCTCAGAATCAATTACAATAAAGTCAATCGAACGTTTGCTGTTAGCATTGATATAATTCAGTTTTCCATCGGCTTTATAACCCAGCAAATAATTTAATGGTGAAATAAGCACGGCATTTTCAGTAACCACACTACGCCCACCGGCCTGATCATAGCCTTCGGCAATAAACTGTAATCGGTATGTACCACTTCTAAATCGTTTTAAATCTATCTCAAATTCAGCCAGGCCATTTGCGTCTGTTTTCTGCTCCTTTAACATTTCATCCAGTCTGAGCGGTTTATTATCTTTACCTTCAAAGGGATCATCAAATGTATAAGCGGTATAGCCTTTAAAATAGTAAGCAGCAGGCTGTATCATCACCCGACCGGTTACTCTTCTATCCTGAGCAGGCGTACCAAAGAGGTTTTTCAATATCACCTCGGTGATTATTTTTTCCTGCGTATTCCAGCCTTTTTCTTTGACAGACAACAACTCACTCTTAATTTTCATGGTATCAGGCTGAAACTCCTCAACAACAAATTGCGTTGAGCCAATTTCAGCGCCCCTGTACTTCTCATCTCTAACAAGATGTAAAGACACATTATAGTAACCGGTATCCGAGGTTTGCTCTGTTTTATACTGAAAATCAAACATGCCTTTTTCAGGCAGGCTCAATTTGCTCACTTTAACTTCATTATTTCTGGGTCCGCGCACAACCACTTCCAGCGGAATGCCTTCAACATTACTTAAGTCTGAATTTTTAACCACAAACGCCAGGTTTACTTTCTCTCCAGGGCGATATATGCCTCTATCGGTAAAAGCATAGGCATTTAACGCATCCTGCTGACTGAACTGAGCTCTCACTCCCCCGATATCAAATTTGGAAAGATTAATTTGTCGGGAGCTTCTGTCATAAGGAATAAATGAAATATCTGAACCATTCCTGACCACATAAACCGTTGGCTGCTGCTCATTGGTAAAATCACGCGTCGACGGGAATTTCACATGTCCTTTCTCGGATGTTCTTTTTTGATATAGCGCAATACCATTTTTTCCTAACAATTCAACTTTTGCTCCTTTTACCGGTAAACCACTTTGAATTGACTGCACAAAAACATCATGAGAGGCGTCTGCATTATTTTTAACAATCAGACCAAGATCAGTCACCATAATCAGGCGTTTATCACCGACACCATAAACTTCATTATTATTTTTTCTGTCCCAACCTTTTATATCAACAAAAAACAGACCGTATTGCTCATTGCGGTTATTTTTACCCTGCTTAAACTGTCTCAGGTATTTAGACAAATCCATAGATGAATATGCCGCTTTTTTCGGATGAAGCTGATTTATATCGACAATCGTTTCACTGTACTGAGCAATATTATCGGCATTAAAATTCCAGTTTGAAAACTCCGCACTGGTAATGTCTCCATTGGTTTGGCTAATCAGGTGATTTAGCTGCCCGTCTAATAATTTTCCGACTTTATATTTTAATGATGACAGCCCCCTCGACAGTAAGCTCAGTTTGTGTTCACCTGAATAAGTTAACACCGAACCTTCGCCTGAAATATTAATCTCAACCGGATACATAGGTGATGTTAATATCGCACCAAATGTAGATGCATGCACGAATTTATTAACCGAGGTCAGAGCAGAGTCTATCTTCAGGTACAGGTAGCTGTTTTCAGCGATATCAAACGTAAAATTATAATTTTTTGAGAATTCTTTCTCATTTGGAATCAGTTTAAGCTTAATTTTTTGGCTATTTTCAAGTACTTTATCTGTTACCTCAGCTGCTGATTGCCAAAAAGCACTGCCGTCTTTCTGATCTCTTTCAGGGAGAATATAAACAGATAATTTATCAATAAGCTCCTGTTTCTCAATATTATCGGTAAACTCCAGCATTAGCACCTGTTCCGGCTCATTACTTTTATTTCGAATTATTTTCGTTTCAACGCTATTAATTTTTAAAAAGCTATAGACATCCGGCACCCGTACTTTTGCAAGTTGTGGTTCGACAAGAACAGCTCCACCCAATATGCTCTTTATTCCCGGCTTAATTTTAATTGACATATAATTAGGTTCAGGTGGCAGAGCCACAGGCTCTGTCTGTATATAAGCCTGTCTCAGGTTCTGATCATAACTCACATCAAATTTATATTTTTTCGCCGTATCGTTTACGTCTGAGCCAGATGGGCGCATTGACATAGTAACGCTATTTAATAGTGATGCTTTATCAACCGGATGCGAAAAACTCAGAGTTGTTATCACTCGTCGAATGCTTAAATCGGTGGGGTCCTGATAAAACTCAGGCTCACTGATATCAACACTGAATTCCGGGGTAAGGAATTCATATTGATAATCGGTTAATTTTGCTTCAGTGGTAAATATCTCCTGTTCAAATTCAACGCTATACCGGGTTCCCGCAGGCCAGTCTTTTTCCGGAATAAATAAAATACTGTTATCGTTGAGCCACTCCCACTTGCCTTTCATAACCGGTGACAGCTTTATGCCGCTTTTTATTTCCTCTCCAATCAGGTCGATACGCGCAATGGACGGCTGCCCTTCAGGGCGTGGCTGATCAGCACTCATCCCGCTTTCATCATAGGCAAAGCTGATATACAGCCCGTCAGGTTGTGCGCCTTCATAATTTGATGTCAGGCCCGGAGACTGAATACTGGCTAAATATGTCAGCGGCTTCGGCAGAGTCAGATAATACTGATACGCAGCAACACTCAGTAGAAGAGAAGCAAATATGCCCCAGAAAAACAAAGGAGATGATTTTCTTGTAGTATTAATAGACTGGAGCCAGACAGGTGCAGACCAGTTAAACCGGCCGAAAACAGAAACTAGTAGTTTTTTCATCAATTCCCCGAGCGTATTATCTTTTTTAATTCGACAACTATAGTACAGAACTTGACTCTATGAAACCACCATAAAACATCACTACTAATGGAATATTCAGATATTAAAATTTTCTGTCATGGGCACCCCTTCCTGCATTTCGCTTTGCTGCATGCAGGCTACGTTATCCTGACGAAGAAACAAACCTCTGCTGTAACCGGCTGTTCCAATGAATATTCAGGAAGAAGCAGGTAAAGCATCAGTCAGATATATGTAATGGGTGATTAACGTTGCGATGGGAGTGTTTTTCAAGGTAAAGCTTATAATTCAGGTTTTTCTGCAGTTCCTCATCATGTCCATGAAGGCTGCCTGACTCCTGTTGCTCCAGTATTTCATGTTCAAAATGTTTTAGCAGCTTTAAACGCTGCAAAAACTCAGCGTCTTCAGAGCCTCTTGCAAACACTTCTATTGATGCATATGTTTTTCTGATGTTTTTAAGCGCCTGCTCATAAAGACCGCGATCAAGACTTTCAAGCACCCGCTCAAGCTCTTCTATAGAACGGGTTAAAACAATATATTTATCTACAGCCGTATTTTTTGCTGCCTCATACTGCTTTACATCACGTGTGTAGGTGACTGTTAAATTTTTTCTGGTGCTAATTCTGCCGGTTCCAGCCACATCATTATAGCTGACTTCCATTTCAACCGTTTCTTTAGCATCCTGAATACCCGCGGGTAAGCTCAGATCCAGCAGCAATACACCACGGTCATCAACGTTAAGATCCCCCAGCCTGAACTCGTAAGTATTTTTAGCCGGCAGCGTATAGCTTCGACCAAAAGAATTTTCAATGTGTACACCATCTTTTAGCTTCACTGTTATTGATATATTCTGTGCAGCCACATTAATAAGACGTGTGAGCTCCTGTGAAAAAATGCCGGGAATATCTTCCGGATTTTTTATGTAATAATAGTTTCCCTTACTATTCTCAGCCAGCTCAATCATAAATTTATCATTATAATCGTCCCCCACCCCCAGCACACTGACACCTATACCCTCTTCACTGTACCGTTTTACATAGGGGATGATGTTTTTTATATTGGTAATACCCCGGTTAGCAATGCCGTCTGATAACAGCAAAATGCTGTTTATAGCGTTTTTATTCAGATGCTTGCTAACCTGTGTATGCCCTTCAAACAGCCCGCCGCTCAGATTGGTCATGCCCTCAGCTTCAACTTCATTTAAATGGTGTTTTAACAATGCCTTAGACGATACCAGCTCAGCAGGGACAACCACCTCAACCTCTGTACTGTATGCGATAATGGACAGGTAGTCCTGATGGGTTAAATGGTCAATTAAAAACTCGGTGGCTTTTTTTGTATAGTCAAATTTACCATCTGAATTCATCGAGCCACTCTTATCGATAACAACCGCCAGGTTAAGTGGCAAGCGCTTTGAACCCTCACCCTGAGTAGCGCTGATGTCAACTTTTATCGTCAAATTGTATCGCTGCTTATTGCCCAGCAGTATATAGGGGTTATTCGATGACGCATCAATATTGACCCGGGCTTCATCTCCAGCATATGTTGAATTCGATTGCCGACTTCCCTGTGCAGCCTGAACAGCAGCTAGTGCGCCTGTTTTGTGTCCAGTCACCGGCCCAGAAACCGGCATTGCGCCATTCGCTTTAGCCGGCACGTCACCATATTGGGCCACTTTATTTTCAAGCATCGTTTTCAAAAACTGAATTTTCTGTACTGTAGCTGAAGATAAGCCGGTAAAATCCACCGCATAAGGAGACATCAATAAACGCACCTGCAAACCTTTCCCGGCTAACGATGACATCTCAGATGCAACCTGCCCTGACTGATCGGTATTTCTGACCTTCCCGGCCTGATGATTTTTCAAAAAACGCATGTGCAGTGACAGGTCTTTTAACGGCACATCCGCAGACTTCCCACTAAAAAAAGCCCGGCTGATAATTCTGTGGTTATCAACCTCTTCGCCTGTAACTGAAAGGTTTATGCCTTCTACAGCGGTTAATAATGCCTTGTAAACCTGCAATAAAGAAACCCGACTATCAACTTCTTCATCAATCAGGCGCAGAGCCAGCATCCATTTCTGCCATGCCAGTGGAAGGTTCCCCTCGTTCAAGTGCTGCTGTGCTTCCAGGCTAATGGCCTCAGCTTCTTTCTGCATTTCATTTTTTTTCAGCTGCTGCCTCTTCTGCTCACGCTGCAGGTCGGCCATGGGAATACGCAGTAGAATATACACATCAAATGTATGTGCCTGCTCCTCAGCATCTTCATAACGAAACTCTTCATAATACATCTGGCTCAGCCGTGAGCGCTTTAAATCTACTGATGTGGTAATTGACACCTCATTTAAAATACGCGTTGTCAGCTCGGTACTTCTTATTTCCAGGCGCCCACTGGCCCTTAAACCCAGGTAATTACTCACCTCCACCACTGCATTTTTAGCCGCAAGCAAACGCCCCTGCTTTAATGAAGGTGCATCCGTACTAATGCCCAGCGCATAAAAATATTCAGCATTTGCCGGTAACTGTGTAATCCAGGCCGGGTGCTTATCCAGTGAACGATGAATTAACTGACGCTCAAGGCTTTTTGAATGTTGATGAGAACAGCCGGATAAAAACAGGCTTAAAATAAAAAACACCACCCAACCCATGCTATTAGCAGGGCTATTTACACGCTCACTGAAAGGCAGGCTGATCCTTGCTGGGCGGCTCATTGGTTTTTCATTCTTTATGATGACTTAATTAACAGGGGATTAAGAATAGACCTTAGCATGTATCGCAAGTTCACAGAAAACTATTCACCCTCGCCGACAACGAAAAACCAGAGAAGAGAATCAAAGAATACGTATTTTATTCATAAAGTATTGATTTAATTAATTTTTATACCAACAATCACACCGATAATGGCACCGTCACCTGCTTCATAACCACACCGTCTTTTATGCCCCTACCAGCACGTCAGTGCACTGACCTCTTTATCCAGCTCCCCCCATATCGGCTGCGTCATATCATGGGGCGATAAGGCATAATGTATCGCACGATATTTATCAGAGCAGGGCCAGCTGGTGACTCTTACATTCAGGGTAATGGGCTTGCCCGTTGTAAAAGAATCAAAAATTTCCAGCCGATAATTCTGGCTGCGCCGTTTTGTAGTTTTATCAACAGTCCATTGAGAAACCGGCTTTACATGTATTTTGCTCGCAGAATAATCAACGTCTTTTTTATCACCCAGATCTCTTGCCAGCCCGAGAAAATAGCGTTTTGTCTCTTCTGTTATGGCTTGCGTGGTGGGAACCCCGGTTTGCTCTACCAGTAAAGCAAAGGCATAGGTCCAGAACCCCGTAGAGTCTCTGTCATAAAACCCATCATGAAAACGAATCACCTCCCTGCCGGTATAGAGCATATCTTTTGCAAACCAGGTGGGCACATCAAACACCGCCCCTTCCCAGCCATTGGGTGATTTCCAGTTAAAATTCTGGTATTTCTCCTGAGCCACCGGTTTATCAAGGGCAAAAGCCGGTTTGCCCTCCATACCTGCAGTGGTGACAAATAAAATAACCATAGAAAGCTTTATATACTGCATATTTTTCTCACTGTTTAATTTTGTTTCATCAGTGTACTATTGTTTCTAATGCGGGATAAACTTCTATATTGAAAATCAATTTCCCATATTCGGGACAATTAACTATAAATACACAACGATAAAAACTGAGTAATATATGGACCTAAATGCAATAGAGCTCTTTTTAAGGGTCGTTGAGTGCAACAGCTTTTCCGCTGCGGCTGAAAAAACCGGTGTATCGACTTCATCCGTTAGCCGCAAAATATCTGAACTGGAAGCCAGTTTAAATATACAGCTACTGGAGCGCACCACACGTAAGCTGCGATTAACCGAAAAAGGTCGGATATTTTTTGAACAGACTCATCCTGCCATGCAAACGTTAAGTGCCGCTCGCCTCAACCTGCAGGATGACAGTCACGAAACCGCAGGCACTCTTCGCATATCAGTACCCTCTGGCCTGGAAGAAAGCCTGATTATTCCATTTCTGGCCGATTTTCAAACACAGTACCCGGAGGTCTGTTTAAAGGTGCTCGCCACCGGCAGTAACTTAAAATTTGTTGAAGACGGGATTGATCTGGCGCTGAGAGTCGGTGAATTGCAGGACAGCTGTCATATTGCCCATACACTACTGGAATATACACATATTCTGGTCGCCAGCCCGGAATATATTAAACTGAATACGGCTCTCAAAACCCCCGAAGACTTAACTCAACATAAAACAATCTGCGCAACCAACTGGCATAATGACGCCCGGTGGTTTTTTACTAAAAACCACCGGGTATCCGTGTTTGAATTAAATGAGTCGCTGTCATTAAATCACTATGCAGCAATGCAACTGGCCGCTGAAAAAAATATGGGTATAGCTGAACTGCCTTCGGTTAACTGTAAGCTGGCCATTGAACAGGGTAGTTTAATACCTGTTCTATCTAATTACTCCCTGCGCGTTTATAATCAGGAAAAGCTGAAACTGTCGATTATATATTCGGCAAACCGCTACAACTCATTGCTGATTAAAATTTTTAAAAATTTCTGCATTGAATATTTTAAAAAATACAGACTACAGGCTACTCCTTAAAATTCAGCAGCTTAATAATTTCAGGCAATAAGTCGGCATTCCCTGCCGCCACAATATGAGTAGACGTATTTAAATTAAGTGGCTGGCCATACCAGTCTGTCATTAGCCCCCCCGCATTACGAATCACCGGGTCAAGTGCGGCAAAGTCATGCACCTGCGGGCCGGCATTAATCACCACATCAATATGACCCGAGGCCAGCAAACCATAGTCATAGGGAGCCACCCCCCATTGCGACCAGTGCGTAGCTTTCCATAATTTATCGATATAATGATCCCGGCCTTCTGTGTGCCACTCATAACCCGGTCGTGCCAGAATCGCCTGATCTAACTGCGAACACTGACGTGTTTTAATCGACTGGCCATTTAAGAAACTGCCATAACCATCTGCGCCAATCCAGCGCTCACGACTGATCGCCTGATCTATAACACCCAGAATAAATTTACCCTGATAAGCCAGCCCCAGTAACAGAGCAAACATCGGGTGACCCGTCATAAAATATTTAGTGCCATCCACCGGATCAACAACCCATACAAACTCGGCATCCGCCTGATGGGGAGGATATTCCTCCCCCAGAATACCGTGCTGCGCAAACCGTTTCATTACCCGCTCTCGTAGCCGTGCCTCCGACTCTTTATCCACCTGTGTAACCGGACTGCTGTCTTCTTTGTAAACGGTAGACACCGGCTGGCGATAATAACTGCGGTGAATTTCGCCTATTTCATCCGCCATCTGGTGGGCAAAGCCAATAAATTCATTGATCTGTTTTTGATTTAACATATTGTCTGCTGCTGATTATCCTGAATTTCATTATTCTCACATATTTTCCATGCTAACCCGAATATTTTATGTTTTTTTGAGCGTATCCATGAACCTGAATTAATCAGTTAACCGCACAAATGCACTATTAAGTATTGAGAATATTAGTTGTTCCCACTTAGTGCAGATTCCCCGTCAGGTGATAGTGTTACACCATAAATGCCCCTGGGAGCACACTTCATGGAGTGCAGCTGATTAATTTAGGATAATACGTTATAATTTTCACACATTTACATTAACCACTGAGTTCAATATGAAAATCACCACTGATATGGCTATTACCCTTAACTACACGCTGAAAGACAATGACGGCAAAACCATTGATGAGTCAAAAGACTCCAGCTTTATTTACCTTCATGGCCACGGCAATATTATTCCGGGGCTGGAAGCCGCATTAAATGACAGGCAGGCCGGTGAATCTTTTGATCTGGTTTTAGAGCCAGCAGATGCCTATGGTGATTATAACCCGGCAATAACTCAAACCATTGACCGCCAGGCTTTTGGCGATGAGAAAATAGAAGTAGGCATGCAATTCCATGCTGAAGGTGACGACGGCAACCCGGTATTAATTACCGTGAGTGAGATTAATGGTGATAAAATAACAATCGATGGTAACCCGCCATTAGCCGGTGTCACGCTCAACTATGCGGTTGATATAATAGATGTACGTCAGGCCACCAAAGAAGAACTGAGTCATGGGCATATTCATGCCCACGGTGAAAGCTGCGGACATTAATCCAGCGTAAAGTCTGCTTGTTCACAGGCTTTCGCTTTTCTGGGCAGACTGTGAGGCCGGGCCATAATACAAGGTTGGCCGCAAACTCAAAAAGGACACGCGCTACTTTTATAAATCACTTAATTTTTTGAGCCTGCCCATGAAATATTCAGACTATGCGCCCCTCTCTTCCGGTTCAAGTCGTGCGAATTTAAACGTGATCATCAATGCCATAAACGATGCGAATGCCGCAGCAGAAAAAATAATCTGAGGCGACAGGCTGTCCCAGTAAGCCCCACTCAGCAGCGTTCCAACCATACCACCCGCACCATAACTAATTGCAGAATACAGGGCCTGCCCCCTGCCCTGCAAACGCCCTTTAAAATTGCGGTGAAATAACTCAATCGCAACCGAATGATACAGGCCAAAACTGGCAGCATGTAAACACTGCGAAAGAATAACAATCCAGAGCGTATCCACAAAGCTACCTATTAACAGCCAGCGAACACTGGTTAATATCAACGCCACAATTAATAATACACGCAGACTATATTTAGGCATTAACTTATGCATATACATAAACAGAATAACTTCCGAGACAACGCCGAGTGCCCATAACCAGCCAATACTCGCACTGCTGTAGCTAAACTGTTTTAAGTAAATGGAATAAAAAGTGTAATAAGGCCCGTGACTCATCTGCATTAAAAAACAGATCAGCAACAGAGCAATCACATGGGGCTGTTTGAGCGCTTTAAAAATAGAACCGTGTTCATTATGCAGTTGTTTTTTTTGCGCATCAGAAACCAGAAAACTAAAAAAGACAATCAGTATATAAAGAATAAGAATTGAAACCGGCACCAGCTGATAGCCGTATTGATCAAGCAATAAGCCGACCATAATAACAGAAAAAATAAAACCCAGTGAACCCCATAAACGCACGACACTGTACTTATGAGTATGCTCTCCCAGGTGATTCATGGTGTTCGCTTCAAACTGCGGCAATGTTGCATTCCAGAAAAAACTGAACAGCAACATCACCAACGCCAACCACCAGAAACTGGAATTTAAAAACACACCGATAAATGCAATCGCTGAACAGATGCTGGCAATACGAATGATTTTCATACACTGCCCGGTATGATCTGCAATCCAGCTCCATAAATAAGGCGCAACAATTTTTGTCGCCATCAGTATGGCCATTAATTCGCCAATTGATCGTGCATCAAAGCCGCTTGAGCTCAGATACAGGCTCCAGTAAGGCACAACGACACCGATGGAAGCAAAATAGGCCCAGTAGAATCCGGACAGGCGCCAGTAGGGCACTGAATTATTTTTCATGTTTTTTTAGACGCATTTTGAATGCGCCAGGTACGGCACACCAAAAATTATAATTTTTTCTCTGACAGTCATGAGTACTCTAATTTTATAATCGAATGACGTTTTTTATCACCGCCCAGCAAAACTCGTGACTATTCAGATTATCTCTGTATGGCTCCAGCTCGAGGAGAAAAAGGTGAGTTTACTGACGTAAAAAACTATACAGGGGTAAGCGGGATAGTTTTCCTTTATTATTCTGAGCCAGCAGGAATTACCGGCGTAGCGCATTCAACATCACCACACTGTGCATTAAAACGCATCATATGGTCGGCCAGAGTCAGAGCCAGCATAGCTTCACAAATGGGCGTGGCCCGTATTCCCACACAGGGATCGTGTCGGCCATGGGTTACCACGTCCATAGGCTCGCCATTAATATCCACACTGCGCCCGGGGATGCGCATACTCGATGTGGGCTTAAATGCGGTATGCACAACAATATTCTGCCCGGAGCTAATACCCCCCAGTATGCCACCCGCATGATTACTTAAAAAACCCTCGGGGGTTATTTCATCGCGAAACTCCGTGCCCTTTGCGGCGACACAGGTAAAACCACCACCAATTTCCACGCCCTTAGCTGCGTTTATGGTCATCATTGCATAGGAGATTTCAGCGTCCAGCCGATCGAAAATGGGCTCACCCAGACCAGGGGGCACACCTTCTGCAACCACCGATATTTTAGCCCCCACGGAGTTGCCTTCCTTGCGCAACGCATCCATATAATCCTCCATTTCTTTTACCTTGTTTACATCCGGGCAAAAGAAAGGGTTCTGGCTAACCTGTTGCCAGTCATGGGCTTCAACTTTTATATTTCCCAGCTGCGATAAGTAGCCTCGAATCTGAATATTATATCGATCCTTAAGCATTTTTTTAGCAATGCCTCCCGCCGCAACCCGCATTGCGGTTTCACGGGCAGAAGAACGACCACCGCCCCGATAATCACGAAAGCCGTATTTTTGCGTATAGGTATAATCCGCATGTCCGGGTCGAAAAGTATTCGCAATATTTCCATAGTCCTTAGAGCGCTGATCAATATTTTCTATCAACAGGCCAATAGGAGTACCGGTTGTTTTACCTTCAAAAACACCCGAGAGTATTTTAACCTGATCAGGTTCTCTGCGCTGTGTGGTGTGGCGAGATGTACCGGGACGACGTCGATCAAGGTCGGCCTGCAGGTCGGCTGCCGATAGTTCTATGCCCGGTGGGCAGCCATCCACAATCGCCATTAATGCCGGACCATGGGATTCTCCACTGCTGGTTAGTGTAAATAATTTACCGAAGGTATTTCCTGACACGCTGCATCCTCATAGAAATTAAAACTCAATGTATATTAGACAAAACTGAATTACCCGCCCCTGAGTACCCCACCTGCAAATTAATATAAACACAGGCTGGCAGTGTGGCTATGGGCCGGCACCCAACTGTAAAGGAATATTAACATAAGCACTTGCCAGTCGGGCACATATGAATATATAGTGGGCAAAAATATAATCAGAGATACTTTATATCTCACCCCGCAGGCTCACTGACTACACTAACACGCAAAAATGATTAGACATGTATTTTACGACGCCAGATATATTAATAGTAGAAGACGAAGAATTTAACCGCGACATTATGGCACAACGACTGCAGCCCTGTAACTATCAGTTAAGGTTTGCAGTCGATGGTCAGCAGGCGCTGGACATGGTAGCTGAAAAGCAGCCGGATGTGATTTTGCTCGACATAATGTTGCCAGAAATCATGGGCCTGCAGGTATTGCATACCCTGCGCCAGCAATACTCTATGGTAGAGCTGCCGATTATTATGGTCACCGCGATTGATGAAGACCAACGTATTATTCGTGCACTGGAACTGGGGGCAAACGATTATATCGCCAAACCCATCAATTTCCCTATTTTACTGGCGCGCCTGCAAACTCAGTTAAGCCTGAAACAACTTTCAGCTCTGAACAGCGAGTTTTTAACCACCGCCAGCCATGATCTGCGCAAACCCATTACAATTATTCAGGATGCCGCCGCCACATCTCACCTGAAACTTTCTGCTGACGAAACATACGACAAAGAAGAAATGTTGCAAAGCTTTGATATTATTGCCAAATCAGCTGGGTTTATGAGCTCGATATCTGATTATATATTAAGCACTCAGGCAGGGGGATTTGGTCAGATCAGACTCACTAAAACCCCCATGCAAATTGAACCGCTGATTGCGGAAGCCATCAACCGACATTACCCTAATGCCGTAGAAAAGAGCATTAACCTTGTCAGTAAAATACAGCAGAAAACACCGATCATAGAAGTTGATCGCTCTCGGCTTACACAGGTACTCGATAATCTGGTCGACAACGCGATTAAATTCTGCACCGCAAATGATACCGTCACCATCAGCACACAATCAGATAAAAACAGCCTGACGGTTATAGTGTCTGACACCGGACCGGGGCTGAGCGACAGTGACTTCGACCTGCTGTTTGTGCCCAATGCCCGCCTCAGCAATCAGCCTACACGTAATGAACCCAGTAACGGTATGGGACTGTCAATCTGTAAACAGTTAATCGATTTGCATAAAGGTGAAATCAACGCCATGAATAACACGGATAAGGGCACCCGTTTCTGGTTCAAATTGCCTGCTTTTAAACTTAAGCCGGTATAATTTGCACCCATCCAGAAAAATGTTAAAGCGATTAAAGGAAAAGTAATAAGAAAAAGCAATAAAACGACGCCGGCCAGCTAAACAGGCGACGAAAATCGTTTCTGGTTAAAATTGATATTCATCCAGCTGTTCTGCTGTAAGTAGAAAAATACCCGAACCTCCCCGCTCAAATTCCAGCCAGTAAAATGGCACATGGGGGTAGGCCTGTTGCAGAGCATATTGTGAATTACCGACCTCAACAATTAGAACACCCTGATCAGTTAAGTACTGCCTTGCCTGCTGTAGCATAGGCACCACCAGATCCAGACCGTCATCCCCCGCCGCCAGACCCAGCTCCGGCTCATGCAAATACTCATCCGGTAAACCCGCCATATCTTGTGCATCAACATAGGGCGGGTTACTGACAATCACATCATAGTGTCTTGATGGTACATTCTGAAACAGGTCTGATTCAATCGCACTCACCCGCTCATCCAGCCGATGGCGTTGAATATTCTCTTCTGCCACTTCAATCGCCGCCGGAGAAATATCCACCAGATCCACATAGGCCCAGTCAAATGCATAGGCTGCAGCAATCCCGATACAGCCGCTGCCGCAGCACAGGTCCAGAATATTCTCCACAGATTCCGCTTCAATCCAGGGCTCAAAACGTTTCTCTATTAACTCTGCGATGGGAGAGCGTGGTACCAGCACATCCTTATTAACATAAAATGGCAGGCCGGCAAACCAGGCTTCACCGGTTAAATATGACGCGGGCACTCGCTCATCAATGCGTCGCATTAGCAGACGATAAACGGACTCTTTTTCATCCGCGCTCAAAGCACAGTCAAAATATGACTCTGAAAAATCATGGGGCAGATGCAGAGCAAATAAACAGAGGTAGACCACCTCATCCAGTGCACTGGCCATACCATGACCATAGAACAGCTCAGCCTGATTAAAGCGACTCACGCCCCAGCGAATAAAGTCCCTCAGTGAGCGCAGCTCTGCAGGCAATGTTTTATCTATCATATTACGTCTACTATTATCCGGACCTGTGAATATTTACATGAAGCTTATTACCACTCTGCACAGCACAGCACGATCAATTACTTTCAATATTAACCTGTGGCGAATATAATCACGAGCCTTTATTGAACAACACTGGCCTTGAAATGAAATCCCTGCTCCTTTCTATTTGTATCAGCCTTTTATTTATTGCAAACGCATCTGCAGGTAATGAGCTGCGTTTTATTAACCCCTGGATACCCGAGGCCCCTCCCGGTGCAGGTGTACTCGCCGGTTTTATGGAGATACACAATAGCGGCAACCAGGACATTATCATTCAACAGATCAGCAGCCCCACCTTTAAGCGCGTAGAAATGCATTTATCTGTAGAAACCAATGGCACAGCCAGTATGCAGCCTCAAAAAACGCTCACTGTTCCGGCTAACAGCAAACTTATATTAAAGTCCGGCGGTTTTCACCTTATGCTGATAGAGCCTGAAAAAAGACTGCTGGATGGCGACAAAATAGTACTGCGCTTTAAATTTTCCAGTGCTAATACGTCCAGCGCTAACACCCTTGAACAGATAGTCCCTGTAAGGAAGGCTTCAGCGACAAAGCCCACAACAATGAAGTGTGGCAGTGGAAAGTGCGGCACCGGCAAATAAAGCAACCGATAAGTAATACGGCTCAGTAGCCCCTCCGTTAAAACAGATAAAGCGAAGTCACCATGAAAGCACCTTTAACCGATTACCTGAAATCCACCGGTTTTTACTTTTTACCGCATCACCTGATTTCTGCTCTGGTGTTTTATATTGCCCGGTTTGAATGGCCGTTTATTAAAAACCTTTCGCTCAAAATATACCTGTCCCTGCATAAAGTGAATATGTCAGAAGCCATTGAAGAAAACCCCTATGCCTATAAAACACTCAATGCTTTTTTCACCCGCCAGCTCAAAGCCGATGCACGCAGCTTTGATAGCCGCGAAAATAATCTACTGTGCCCGGTAGATGGCACCGTAAGCCAGGCCCGGGCCATTGAAAACGGCCGGGTTTTTCAGGCCAAGGGCCATGATTACAGCCTGTTAGAGCTGGTCGGCGGTATAGCCCAACTGGCAGACGACTTCAACAACGGCTCTTTTGCGACGCTTTACCTCTCCCCCCGAGACTATCACCGCATTCATATGCCGGTGGATGGCAGACTAACCGATATGGTCTACGTACCGGGCCGCCTTTTCAGCGTTGCACCCCATACCGTCAACACCATACCCCGTCTGTTTGCCCGCAATGAACGACTGGTCTGTAAGTTTGACACTGAGCACGGGCCAATGATTATGATTCTGGTGGGTGCACTCAATGTGTCAGCGATTGATACCGTGTGGGCGGGCTCTGTAACCCCGCCCAGCAAACGTAAAATCATGCATACAGAGTATAAAGATGTCGATATTCGCTTACAGAAAGGCGCTGAGATGGGTCGTTTTAATCTGGGCTCCACCGTTATTATGCTCATGAACCAGAACTGCTCACTGGCTGACAATATCACCCACCAACAAGTGGTGAAACTGGGGCAGGAGCTGGCAAGCTATAAAAAAAATATATAAGTCATTTCAAAGTGCGGCATATTGCAGGATCTATGCTATAAAATACAGTAACTGCCCACAGCATACTCGATCAGAGGGAAGGCAAATATGAATTATCTGTGCTTTTTGTCACTTTGCACTTTTATCTCACAATAAAATATCCTTATCCAGCGCCTGCAGCTATTGAATTCACTCTGGTTTCAGTCATACTTATAGAACTAATTGCCAGATTCTATAGATTTAAGGTTGTTTACATGTTACGACAATATAAAAAAATTCTCGGACTTTCGCTTATCTTAGCCTCCCCTTCAATAATAGCAGCTGAGTATGAAATAAATACCTTTATGACCCTCGGTGGTGCATATACCGATAATGACAGAGGCTCATACCTGCAGTCAATTAATGATAATGTTTCTCTTGAATATGATTCAAAATACGGCATCAATCTGCGCACCCAGGTCACTGAAAACCTGGAAGGTGCAGCGCAGCTGCTGGCCAATGGCCGTAATGGCACCTTTGAAGTTGAAGCAGAGTGGTTCTATGCCAGTTACTCACTGGGAGATAATGTGCGTGTCAGAATTGGCAAGCTGAATTTACAGACCTTCTTATTATCCGACTATATCGAAGTGGGTAATCTCTACCCCTGGGTACGCCCACCGGAAGAAGTATATGGCTTAAACCCCATGCGTAACTTCCCCGGCGTTGAGCTTATGCATATCGCCCGCTTTGGTAAAAGAACCACCCTCACCAGCCAGTTTTTTATAGGCTCGGCTCAGGTGGATATTTCAGCGGCCAGCCGCTTTAAAGCAAAAGATGGTTATGGCATAAACTTTCAACTGGATACCCCCCACTTTACCCTGCGCCTCGGCGGCATTACACCGGTTGTGGAAGTATCCCAGAGCGCGGTTATTGTGCCTGACACTGGTACTGGTACACCTGTATTCCAGTCTACCGGCGGCACGCTCAATGAAGGTGACCGTATGCTCATGCTAACCGCTGGCTACTCATTCGATATCAGCAATTTCATTGGCTATGGTGAATACATAGATGTAACTGCCGACGGTGTAACAGGCAGCATTTTCCCTGATCAAACCGGGTTTTATGCCACCTTTGGCTATCAGGCGGGCAAATTTCTGCCCTTCTTTACCGTGGCATCAAACGATGGTGAATCAAACTACGCACCCCTCAGCGACCCTAACTCACCCGCTTTTGGTTTTCAACCCAACCCATTAGTTTTGCAAGATAGCCTGAGTATTGGCCTGCGCTATGATATTAATGACTATGCAGATATTAAATTCGAATGGAAAAGCGTAGATCCTACACTGGACCCAGCTATGGGAGCTAACGCATTCAATGCAGGCTGGAGTATAGGTAACCCCGGAACCCAGCAAACAGATGAAAAATATACGGTTTATAGCCTTGTATATGATATGGTTTTCTAAAAAAACCATCAATCCACTAGAAACAGACGAAGGGATGCACGGCAACTAACCGGTAACACGGTTAGTTGTATATATTACTGGAGCAATCGTTAAATTTAGCCGAATATTTCATGGATTTTCGAGAATTGCAGGTTAACTGGCTAAATATAAAGGCTCAAAAAATAGATGAGCCAAGGTAAGCCTTCCTGATTCAAAGAGAGTAGTTATGATTTTCATGAAGTTCCCCCGTCTATTAATCGCAGCATTTTGTTTCTGCCTGTTGGTCGGCCCATTTAGCTCAGCTATGGCTTTTAATTTTTCAACCGGTGTTTTTGAGTTTCAACAGAAGATGGCGAAAAAGGGTGATCCACTGGCCCAGTATAAGCTTGCCTATATGTATGAAAATGGACAGGGCACAGAAAAAAATCTCGATCAGGCTGTCGCCTGGTATAAAAAATCCGAAAAAAAACACTACGCACCCGCAACCATGCGCCTTATCTATATAGAAACAAAAACTCAGGGTTATAAAAAAAGTAAACACAATGCATGGTTAACAAAGCTCAAACAGGACGCCGCTAACAATGATGGTGAATCATTATTTTTACTGGGCACCATGCATAAAGACGGCTACATTGTAAAAAAAGACCTGAACAAGGCTGCCCGTTTATTTAAGAATGCCAGCAAAAAGGGTATGACCGGTGCTGAGATTGAATATGAGTCGGTACAGGCTATTTTATACAATCAGAAAGACAGGCAGCGCCAGGCAGAATCACAGAGAAAGGCCCGTGCAAATACTGAAAAAGCAAAAAAAGATGCGGAGTTACAAAGTAACAATAAGAAAAAAACAGAAAAGCAACGCCAACAACAACTGGCCACTCAGCAAGCCCAACGTGAGCGCGCCGCAGCAGAAAAAAAACGCAAACAGAAAGAAAAAAAAGCTCGTCTGCAGGAAAAGAAACGCAAAGAGCAGCAACGTATAGCCGCAGACAAGAAAGCAAAAGCTGAGCAAGAACAAAAAGCAAAAGAAGCTAAAAAATCGGAAGAGGCAAAAAAAGCAAAGCAAGAAGAAAAACCACTGGTAGACAAAAGCATGTGCAAAGGTAAAAAAGCGCGTTTCTTAACCACCTGTAGATAAATAAAATACAGCCGCTCTGTAAGAGAATAATTTCAGGGAGATACGGCTGCTGATTTACTCGCCGCCCAACTCATTACCAAACGCCATCACATTCTGTATTCGCCCGCTTTGCGTTAATAACATCAGCAACCGATCCAGACCAATCGCCACGCCGGCACAATCCGGCAGGCCTGCGTCAAGCGCTGCAATTAACGCATAATCCACCGGCATAATTTTTCGCCCCCGCTGATGACGCATTCTATTTTCATTATTAAACCGCTGTAGCTGCTCAGTCGCATCGCTTAACTCATAAAAACCATTCGCCAGCTCCAGCTCACCATAAAACAGCTCAAAGCGATTAGCCACTCTCGGGTCTTCTGCATCTAATCGGGCCAGTGCAGCCTGAGAGGCCGGGTAGTTGTATAAAAAGGTAAAACCATTCTGAGCAAATCTCGGCGCAACTTTATCCACCATTAACCAGTCGAGCCAGACGTCTTTAGCGTCCGTTTCCATCCCCCGGGGTATTTCAATATTTAAGCGCTGCACACATTGTTTTAATGCCGCTAAATCTGCCTCAAGCGGATCAATTTGCAATGCCTGCTCAAAAGCCTGTTGATAACTCAGACGCTTTATTTTAAGCGTTTCATCCTCAAATAAAACCGCCAGAAAATCCTCCACCTCCCCCATTAACCGGTGGTGATCAAAACCCGTACGATACCATTCCAGCAAACTAAATTCAGGGCTATGGTAGCGCCCGGTCTCATCTTCCCGAAATACCCGTGCCACCTGATAAATATCACCACTGCCACTGGCCAGCAGACGTTTCATATAAAATTCAGGGGAGGTATGCAGATAATAATCACGCTGATTAATCTGCGTAGAAAAACTTTGTAACTGTGGGTCGGTAATTGCCGAAGGTGAAAGCACAGGGGTTTCAACTTCCATTACTTCACGCTCAGCAAAAAAAGCCCGAAGGCTTTGCAGCATTCGGGCTCTTTTTTTAATGCTATCCAGCGAAGCGCTTGGCTGCCAGGTGTTCAACTAACTTTTAACCCTCGACACATACTCGCCACTGCGCGTATCGACTTTTAAAATTTCGCCCTCTTCAATAAACAACGGCACCTTAACCACGGCCCCTGACTCCAGTGTAGCGGGTTTTGTTCCACCCTGTGCTGTATCACCTTTTAAGCCAGGGTCGGTTTCAGTCACTGTCAGTTCTACAAAATTCGGCGCAGTAACGATCAGCGGTGTACCATCCCACAGCGTAACGGTGCATAGCTCCTGACCTTTAATCCACTTACCCGACTCTGCCATGGCTGAATCTGGCGCCCCCACCTGCTCAAATGTCTGCGGGTCCATAAAATACCAGAACTCACCATCATTATAAGAAAACTCCATTTCCACATCGATAACATCAGCGGCTTCCACTGACTCCCCGGACTTAAAGGTACGCTCAAGCACACGGCCTGTTTTCAGGTTACGCAGCTTAACTCGATTAAACGCCTGCCCTTTCCCCGGTTTTACCAGCTCGTTTTCAATTATAGACACGGGGTCACCGTCTAATAACAATTTAAGACCACCGCGAAATTCGTTTGTACTGTATGATGCCATCGGATAATTACCTTAACGGGCGAAATGCAGCGCATATAATACTCGGAACGGCCCCTAATGCCAAAACCTAAACTTGCTAAATCCATAAAATCTGACACAAATCATCTTATTAGCTGGCAGCAGCAACTGGCTCAGTCCATTATTACACCTGATCAGCTGTTAGAACAGCTGCAGATCGATAACCGGGCATATAATCATAATACAGGCGCTCACCAACAGTTCAGCCTGAAGGTACCCCGGGCTTATATACAGAAAATGCAACCTGGAAAGGCAGACGACCCTCTGCTGCTACAGGTTATGGCTCAATCGCAGGAAATGTTACCGGTAGATGGCTATATTAAAGACCCGGTGGCTGAGCTTGACGCGGGAAAAACCCCGGGGCTGCTGCATAAATACCCTGGCCGCGTATTACTCATAACCACATCCGTTTGCGCGGTTCACTGTCGCTACTGTTTTCGCCGGCATTTCCCCTACAGTGAAAAACAGGCCGCAAGAGACAACTGGTCTGAGGCCATCCGCTATATACTAAACGACAACAGCATTAAAGAAGTTATTTTAAGCGGTGGAGATCCGCTGGTACTCTCCGACAATAAACTGGCTTCGCTAATCGCGCAACTGGAAGCAATCCCCCACTTAACACGCCTCAGGCTACACAGCCGCTTGCCGGTTGTGTTACCTGACCGTATCACCCCCCAGCTTATTAAAATACTTAAAAACAACCGCTTTGACGTATCTCTGGTCATTCACGCCAACCACGGCAATGAAATCACCTCAGCTGAAGTTAATGCCCTGAAAGCACTGCAATATTCAGGCATACATCTGTTAAATCAGGCGGTATTACTTAAAAACATTAACAACACACTAAAAAATCAACTTTTACTGTCTGAAAAACTCTATTCTGCCGGTGTGCTTCCCTATTATTTACACCTGCTTGATCCGGTACAGGGAGCCGCTCACTTTGATGTAAGCCTGGACGCAGCAAACCGCCTTATAAATGGGATGAGAGAGCAGTTACCCGGCTTTCTGGTCCCCCGACTGGTGCGCGAAATAAGTGGCAAGTTAAGCAAAACACCGGCCAGTGAGCTATAAAACTGATATATTCCACGAAACTGGCTTAAAAAACCCTACTATCTAGCTGTTTTTATTAGACAATATGACCACTGCCCTTAAGGTTTCAGGTTAAATAGGATAGACTCCAGTAGTAGCCAGGCGGCTCACAGCAAAAAACGGATGACAGAGACAAAGCTAAGCAGATATGAAATTAAACGTACCGGAACAAACCGCCCCAAGCCGTGATGATTTTCCAAATCATCCACGTAAAGTAAAAAAATGGCTGACAGAGTTAAAGCAGGCCAATATGGGGGATTATACCCGCAGAATATACAATGGCATGCTCACACTAAACCGACAGAGCATGACACCTAAACATCGCCTGGAGAATATGGAAACACTGCGCGAGCCCTGCCGGCATATTTTTAATCAACTGCATAAACACTTTGTTAGTCGCTCTTTACCCCTGCCTGAAAAAAGCATGAAAATCATTCACCTTAATCAGGCGCTCTTAAATGAAATTGCTATCGGCTATAAAATTCTTATTTTTGAATCTGCTAATGACCTGGTTAAATACGATGCTAAAATAGCGCTGCTCGCCTGTGAGCGCTCATTACACTATTACTCTGAACTGTTACTGCGCACCAGTCAGATTTATGCCAGCCTTGCCAAAGGCGTATGGTGGGATATTCATAGAATCTATGCTTACGCAGAACAAAAAGGCATCCACAAAAAAGACATGGTAGAGCCCGAATTACATGGGATGGAAATCTCTGTAGAAGACTATTATAAACAGATACTGCTGTTTTCACTGGCGCGCCCTAACTCATTACGCCAGAGTGATACAGAGCGCCTGTATAAATCTATTGGTGACTGGGCCAAGCTGACCACCCTCAGTGGCAAACCGGGCAAAAACGAATTAGACCGATATTTTGTCAGCCGGCTGGACGGCGATCTTCCACCCAACTGTGTGTCTGAAGACGACCTGAAAAACTTACAGCAAATACGTTCTATTGATACCTCTCGCCTGGTAGAAAGACTGCAGAAAACAGACACCAACCAGGAGGACTTTAGCGCAGCGATTTCGATCGGAGATAATGTTTCTCAGGAAACCCTGCGCACATTAATTATTTCCTGGAGCCTGTGCGCTAAAAGACGGTTTTCCAGAGCCGTGCGCACAAGCGACATTGTAGTTGCTATCGGCCTGAACCCGATTTTCGAAGCCCTGAACAGCGAAGTGATTGCACCAAAATCCAAAACCAGGAACCCCGGTAAAATATTTTCACTGGAATCGATACCTGATAATGAAATGGCCAATAAGGATATTTTTGCCAAGCAGGAAGATGACTCCACTTTTTTCATTACACACCCCGACCTGAAAAGCACCAGTAGTCACACCGCCCATGCATGGGATATGGTTTCAAAAGGCAGAGCCCTGACAGATACCTACACCCGCGAACTTCAGGCTCAGGAAAAAAATACAGGCGAAATAAATAAAGAAGCGCCGGATCTGCACTGGCAACTCAGCAATGTCAGTGCCGGTGGATACTGCCTGCATTGGAACTCTGATCGTCCATCCCGTGCGCTGGTGGGTGAACTGGTAAGCATCCGTGAACAGGGGGTAGATAACACCTATGTTTGGAGAGTCGGCGTTATTCGCTGGATGAAATACAACTATGCAGAAGGCCTGGAAATTGGCGTGCAGGTTTTATCACCTAAAGTTATTTCATGCACCGTTTCCCGCCCGGATAGAAAAAATGAAGAGCCCTTCAATTGCCTGATGCTACCGGGCATCAAACCGGTTCAACAGCCATCCACAATACTGTTGCCTGCTCACGCATTTCGCCGTGACAACACGCTTCAGTTACAGGTTTATGAGCGAGATATGAAAATAAAACTGGGAACCATACGCGAACATACCGGTTCTTTCACGCAGTTTCAGTTTACTCAGCTGGATGGCAAAGGTATGCCAGAAAATGATAGCAGTGGTGGTGGCGAAAAATCAGGAAATCAGGACCCCGACAATTTTGATTCCATCTGGTCATCACTTTAAATAATTATAATATTGATATTAAATTTGGAAATTAATCAGTGAATAAAGAAAAGAAGGTACTTATTTTTATTATTGACGACTCATTTAATAATGAGGAAAACATAGTCAAACTTATGCGCAGTGCAGGTTATGCTGCTCACACCACGCGCGTTGAAGATGATGAAGATCTGAACAAAGCTCTACAGAAAAAAACACCCGACATTTTACTCTATTCAAATGGCATGGAGTTAATTTCACTACAGAAAACAATACAGTGCATTACTGAAAGCGCCGACCCAGGAATTCCGGTTATCGCCGTGAACCGACCGGGGCATGAGCTGGATGTAGTCAAGGCAATGAAAGCAGGCGCTAAAGATTTAAGCGCCTATAACAACCCGGCACACCTGGGCATGGTCATCCTTAGAGAAGCAAAAGCATTTAGCTTCCTGAAACAGGCGCGCTTGATGGAAAGTTCCATTATTGAATCTGAGAAGCGTTGCGAAGCACTGCTTGATTCATCCCGGGACGCCATTGCCTATATCCATGAAGGCATGCACGTCTATTCTAACCGTTCCTATCTTGAGCTGTTTGGTTTTGATCAGTCAGAAGACCTTGAGGGCATGCCCATACTGGATATGATCGGTATTGATGATCGAGATGAATTTAAATCATTTTTACGTGACAGCAACAAAACCGGTACAAAAACACCGGATAAAATGGAACTTAACCTAAGTAATTCTAATGGCACTGAATTCAGCGGGGCCATGGAATTCTCATCTGCCAGTATCGATGGAGAACCCTGTATACAGGTTATTATCAGAACACAGAGCGACAACAAAGAACTTGAAAAGCAACTGGCTCTGCTCAGCCAGACGGATTCGGTCACCGGCCTTTATAACCGCCAGTTTTTTATGGACTCAATGCAAAGCACCGTAGCTAAGGCTATAGATGGTAAATTCACAGCCGCTATATTACTTATACACCTGGACAGTTTCCAGGACATTAAACAAAGTGCCGGTGTTGTCGCAGCAGACCAGTTTTTAAATGAAATATCACGCCAGTTTGAAGGGGTAGTGGGCAGCAAAGATATTTTATCTCATTTTGAAGGCAATACTTTTTCTATTATTGCAATGAATCAAACCGCTATTTCAATTGAGGCCTATGCAAAAAACATCAATAAGGCGGCACAGAACTATATCGCCAATATAAATGACCAGTCACTCAATACAACCTGCACCATTGGCATCAGCCTGGTAGATAAAAATACACCAGACACCGGTGAAGTTCTATTGCGTGCGGAACGCGCCGTGAAAGATGCGGGGGCCAAAGGGCCAACATCAATTATTGTTTATCAACCCAAAGAAGGTGAGCTCACCCAAAAAGAAATAGACGCACAGGTTGTCAACAACCTTAAAGACGCGCTTAAAAACAACCGCTTTATTCTCTATTACCAGCCGGTAATCAGTTTACATGGCGATACTGATGAGCGTTACGAGGTTTTTGTACGCATGCTGGGTAAAAACAAAGAAATCATTATGCCTAATGACTTTCTGCCAGCAGCAGAGCGTACAGGCATGTCACTGGCTATAGACCGCTGGGTACTGCTAAATACTATAATTACCCTTACTCAATGCTGGAAAGACGGTAAGCGCACCCTGTTCTTTGTTAAGCTCGCTGCGAATTCATTAAAAGACGCAAACTTAATGACCTGGCTTAAAGATCAACTAAAGAAATTTAACGTACCTAAAAACAGCCTGATTTTCGAAGTTAAAGAAAGTGTTGCCGTCACCAGTTTAAAATATACAGCCGAATTGGCGAAATCACTACAGGAACTTAACTGCGGTTTTGCCCTGGATGATTTTGGCAAAGGCAACAACCCGTTTGAGCTGTTAAAACACATACCGGCAGACTACCTGAAGCTTGAACGCTCATTTATGGAAGAGCTTTCAAGCAGCACAGAAAACCAGGAAGCCGTTAAGGCCATTACAGACAAAGCCATTGAACTGAATAAATTGACTATTGCACAATGCGTGCAGGATGCCACCAGCCTGTCAGTTTTATGGGGTATGGGTATTAACTTTATTCAGGGTAACTTTCTGCAGGAGCCCCTGCCCGACCTGAATTACGACTTCACCTCGATGGCAGGTTAAACCCGGTGCCCAGGATTAACACATTGAATATCGAAAAACATTTACCTCAGAGGCACACAGAAACAAAGATTAAAACCTGATTAAAAACCTCTGCGTACTCCGTGACCTCTGTGGTTAATATCTTTTATATCACATCAGGATGTAATAAATACACCCCAGATCGCAAATACAACAAAAATCGAACATGCATCACAGTCGTCTGCCCCAATTCAGCATAATCAGTAGCCTGGGTTGGCCCGTCCCACTGGCCACCCAACGGGGCCGACCACCACAGGTAAGTAAGTAAGTACAGCAAAACAGCCTAAAATGTGTTAATATGTGTGAAGCAAACATGCTTATCAGAGGTGCATCATGCCAAGAACAACCAGTATTACACTCGGCGCTCACCAGCAAAAATTTATTGAGTCTCTGGTGCAAAGTGGCCGTTATACTTCTACCAGTGAAATTGTTCGGGATGCCCTGCGTAAGCTCGAAGAATCTCAGGGGCCTGAATGGCTACTTGATCAATTAATAGAAGGTGAAAAAGGCGAAGCCAAAGCCTGGGATGATGACGCCTTAATGGCACATATAAAGCAGGAAGCTGAAAAAAGTGGCGATTTATAAGCTCTCTCCCAGAGCAGAGCAGGACTTAATCAATATTTTTCAACGCGGCTTCCAGCTATGGGGAGCGAAGCAGACAGTGGATTACCAGCGTGAGATAACAACCTGCTTTAATTTGCTGGCAGAAAATCCGAGTATAGGCCGTAAGGTTTCTATACGACCTCAGTTACAGCGTCATGAAATAAAACCCTATATTATTTTTTACCGTAAGTTTAGTTACGGAGTACGCATTGCACGTATTCTATATAAAAATAGATTAATAGAAAAGTATATATAATGAAACATCGTAACTACTCAGAAAAATAATAACAAAAAAATATTGACATAGTTTCAGGTCGTTTTTTGTTTTTTTACTGCTGAAACCAAAGGTGTTAATTACGCCAACCCTGATCGCCGCTAACATCTGTCTACAGCCTTATCTTCTGACTCAAGGCCAACCTGTTGTGACTAAAAAATTTATCCCTCGTGTACGATCATACAGGAGGTAAAAATCGCTTTCAAAAACTCATGCGATAATACTCGGTATTGAAACACACCGAGCAGATTTTTTGTCGTATACGCGGTCACCTATCAACCTGCCGCAAGCAGGGCATAAACTCAACCGGTGCGATGGCATTGTTATTTGAGGGTAAGCTCCCTGATTTTTCTCAATGAGTTTATTAATCTTTGGTGGGTTATGGTGAGTAGTTACAATTATTTAATGTATCCGGTATTTTGATATTTACAGTTTTAATGGCCGATGCGAATGATAACGGCACACGAATCTCACTCCCCATATTACGCAAACTACATCCGGGCTGCATTTCCCCACCTGTGGCACGCATGGGTTTTCAATTATCACTTCGATACAGGGATTTTTCGGGTAAACACCCAGTTATTTTCTTTAGACAATTTTTTATTGTATTTATAGCCTGCCATATCAAAAAATTTGATGTCTTCAATATCTGACAGTTGATTCTGGATAATATAGCGGCTGAGCATGCCTCTGGCTTTTTTGGCGTAGATGCCAATCATTTTATATTCACCATTTTTAAGCTCTTTAAATGCCGGTGTAATAATTTCACCCGCCAGCTCTTTTGGCTTCACCACCTTGAAATATTCATTAGAAGCCAGGTTAATCAGGTATTTTGATTTTATTTTTTTTAACTGGTCATTGAGGCCATGGGTTACTTTGTTTCCCCAGAATTCATACAGGTTCTTACCCCGATCAGTGCTGAGCTTCGTGCCCATTTCCAGTCGATATGCCTGCATTAAATCCAGTGGCCGCAGCAGGCCATACAGACCGGATAGCACTCTGAAGTGCTGTTGTGCAAATTTAAAGTCTTTTGCGCTAAAGCTCTCTGCATCCAGCCCGGTATACACATCCCCCTTAAAAGCCAGAGCCGCCTGCTTTGCATTTTTCTCAGTGAATTTTTTATTCCAGGCTTCAAAACGATCAAAGTTCAGCTCTGCAATTTTACTGCTGACATGCATCAGCTCGGAGATATCCAGTGATGAGAATTCACGCATACGGTGAATTAACTCTGCGGAATCATCGAGATAATCTGGCAGGGTGAAGTTTTTTGTTTTAGGCGGGGTATCGTAATCCAGTGTTTTGGCGGGGGAGACAACAATTAACATAAAATGACCTTTAAAAATTTTCATTCATCGAGCAGCCACTGTCTTTTTACCCGCCCTTATTACCGCGTTCCCACACTCTGCGTGGGACCGCATACCAGACGCTCAGCTTCGCCAGACTACAGCTGCTCTATCTACTTTTTAATCAGCACTTCAATACGATCAACTTTTTGATAACCACGGGGCAATTTCAGACCCCGTTTACCACGTTCGGCATAATGTTCATCGACTTCACCGCCACTCATGGTTTTATGTTTTTTCCCGGCCACCACCAGTAGTTTTTCATTGTCCTGAATTAAATCTATGGCGCAAATCCACTCTTCGCCTTCTTTTAATTTAGCCGCCGGTACATTTACAATTTTATTGCCCTTGCCCTTGGACATTTGCGGTAGCTCAGATAACTCGGTAACCAGCATATGCCCCTCGGAGCTAATGGCAACGATAAAGTCATCTTCCAGGCTGCGAATTTTTACCGGTGGTAACACCTTCGCACCGGGTGGTAATTTAAGAAAGGCCTTGCCCGCTTTATTTCGAGTTTGCAGCTCACCGAGTTCACAGACAAAGCCATAACCAAAGCTGGTGGAAAACAGGTACAGATCTTTTGCATCACCCATTAGTGCCGAAACAAACACGGCTCCGGGCGGTGGATTAAAGCGCCCGGTTAATGGCTCGCCCTGCCCCCGCGCAGAAGGTAGCGTGTGTGAGCCCAGGGTATAAGCTCGCCCGGTGCTGTCTAAAAACACTGCCGGCTGATTCGATTTGCCCTGCACCGCACAAAGCAGGCCATCACCGGCTTTGTAATTAAGTTTTCCCACATCGACTTCGTGGCCTTTGGCGGCACGTACCCAGCCTTTTTCTGAAACAACCACGGTAATCGGATCACTGGGTATCAGGGCAGACTCATCCATTGCCTGCGCCGCTTCACGGAAAACTATCGGCGAGCGACGTTTATCACCGTAGGTTTCAGCATCATCCAGTATTTCTTTTTTAATAAGGGTTTTTAAGCGACGCTCAGAACTCAGTAATTTTTCCAGCTTGTCTTTTTCTTGTGCCAGTTGCTCCTGCTCTTCACGAATTTTAACTTCTTCAAGCCGGGCTAACTGACGTAACTTGGTGTCCAGTACATGATCGGCCTGAATCTCTGTGAGTGCAAAACGCTCGATTAATGCGGCTTTCGGCTTGTCGCTTTCGCGAATAATTTTAATCACTTCATCGATATTTAAAAAAGCAATTAACATACCTTCCAATAAATGCAGGCGTTTATTTATTTTTTCCAGGCGCCAGTTAAGGCGATTGCGCACGGTTTGCGTGCGATAGGTCAGCCACTCTTTCAAAATGCTGCGCAGGTTTTTAACCGCGGGGCGACCATCGATACCGATCATATTCATATTGACACGGTAGGTTCTTTCTAAATCAGTGGTGGCAAACAAATGCGTCATTAACTGCTCAGCATCGACCCGATTAGAACGGGGCACCAGCACCAGCCGGGTCGGATTTTCATGGTCGGACTCGTCTCGAATATCTTCCAGCATGGGTAACTTTTTAGCCGTCATCTGCTGTGCGATCTGCTCAAGTATTTTACTGCCGGACACCTGATGCGGTAATGCGGTAATAATGATGTCGCCCTCTTCTTTTTCATAAATGGCGCGGGCTCGAATGCTACCATTGCCTTTTTCATACATGGCCAGCAAATCGTCACGGGGGGTTATGATTTCTGCATTGGTGGGATAATCCGGCCCCTGCACATGTGAACAAAGTTCTTCGACTGTGGCTTTGGGCTCGTCTATCAGGCGAATACAGGCGGTGGCCATTTCCCGCAGATTATGCGGCGGAATATCCGTTGCCATACCCACTGCAATACCGGTGGTGCCATTCAGCAATATATTGGGTAGTCGCGCAGGTAAAGATCGAGGTTCTTCCAGGGTGCCGTCGAAATTGGGCTGCCAGTCAACCGTGCCCTGCCCCAGTTCCTGTAACAGCACTTCGGCATATTTTGACAGTTTGGACTCGGTGTAACGCATGGCGGCAAAAGATTTCGGGTCGTCTGGCGAGCCCCAGTTACCCTGACCGTCTACCAGGGGGTAACGGTAGGAGAAGTCCTGCGCCATCAGTACCATGGCTTCATAACAGGCACTGTCGCCATGGGGATGGAATTTACCCAGCACATCACCCACGGTACGGGCAGATTTCTTGTATTTTGCGCCGGCATTCAGGCCCAGCTCTGACATGGCATAAACAATGCGCCGCTGCACCGGTTTTAAACCATCACCAATAAATGGCAGGGCTCGATCGAGTATGACGTACATGGAGTAATCCAGATACGCTTTTTCGGTGAAGTCTGCGAGAGTCTGCTGCTCTACACCTTCGAAATTCAGGTTATCCTGGCTGGACATACGGGAATCTATCTCTCAGTCTATTATTATGTTGGCTGGATTATCCTTAATTAAGCCGGTGAACACAATTTATTTTCAATGGGGTGTTACCTGAGTAACAGTGAGACAGCAATACAGCCTGCCGATGCAGAGCACCCGCTTTAACTTATTTCAAGCTGCGGCAGCATTTTCTGCAGAATATGCCTGACCGCCTTTTCCCGCATGTCATGACTGTATAATACAATTAATGTCAGCTGATCCCGCACTTTCAGCAGCTTCCAGTTCATATTATCCATAACGCCGGCTCTGTTTCGCCACTGAAACGGAGGGGGACCGGAGTGAAAAAACAAATGCACCACCCCCTGTCGAGCCCCGGCAATACGCAGGTGAGTGGTTGACATTTGATCGAGACGACAAAATTTACTCATTTCCAGGGGGTATTGCTGTGGAACCGCTGCAATCTGGTTTTTATCCATCCACTGCCTCATTGACTCCGCCAAATCATTATAGTGCGTGGCGTCTTTTTCAATGTCCACATAGGCAGCAGTGATAACCCCCGGAGGCTGAATATAATAGCCGATTAACATCACAAACAAAGCCAGCGAAGCAACAAGCAGCCCCAGCCATTTTATTTTTTTAACAGGCGGGGGGGTATTCTTCTGCGAATTCAATGCCCGATGCAGGGCATCGAACTGTTTAACAGACAGCGTTTTATCTACATAATAGGCTTTCAATGCCTTCTTAAGGGGCTGTTTTTTACTCATCATCGCTCACCTGTCTGATGCGTTTTTTAAGTCGGTGCATGCTGGATAATATAGTGCCTCTGGGCTTCTCATAAATGCGCGCAATTTCTTCTGCGGTGTGCTCCTCTACCGCCCAGAGGTACAGCAGTTCATTCTCCTCGTCACTCAAACCATTAAGCAGCCGTTGCACTTCCTGCTGATTTACCATCATTTCCTCAATCGAAAAACTATCGATGGGCTCAATCGCCAATATATCTTCGCTATTAGCTGACACCATGGGCACAACCTTATTATGACGCTGAAGATCAAAATAAAGGTTACGAATAATCGTTTTCAGGTACGCCAGTGGTTTATCAATGGCATGATTCGGTGGATATTTTTTTAAATACCTCAGCAGCGCCTCCTGCACCAGGTCACAGGCAGTATCCTCCTGTGTGGCGAGTGATAGCGCATAACGATAGAGTTGATTCAGCTCTTCTTTATTAAACATTTCGCTATTTATAATGACGATTGAAAGGCTATTTTGATTGCACTAAGGCCAGATCAGGTTTATTACTCCCCTGCTGCTCTCCTTAAAATTTACAGAGAGAGCGCAACCTGAAACACGACAGGCTTAATCAAGGAACCTGATATTTTTTATTTTTATGCAATCAAACGTCCGGCTTATTCGTTGTATCTATGAAAATGGAATGAGCAAACCTGGGATGACACCAACGAAACCTCCTCTAACCTTACATGAAGATCAATTAAAATGAAATTTACCCACATTCTGCAGGCTATCAGCCTGATTGCATTATCCGCATTAAATATACCGGCTGCACTGGCCAGCCAGCAGGTTAAACCAGCACCTAATGGCATTCAACTGCCCGAAGCCTATAAAGACTGGCGGGTTATATCACAGTCACACCGCACGGACAATAACACTGTACGCATTATTCTCGGCAATGATATCGCCATAAAAGCGGCCCGTTCGGGCAATACCAACCCCTGGCCCAAAGGCACAATACTTGGAAAACTGGTATGGAAACAAAAAGCGCAGGCACACTGGCCGACCGCCATTGCACCGGATAAATTTGTACATGCAGAATTTATGCTTAAAGACAGTGAAAAATATAAAAGCACCGGTGGCTGGGGATATGCCCGCTGGAAAGGCATGGATCAGAAGCCCTACGGAAAAAATAAAGACTTTGCTCAGGAATGTGTCAGCTGCCATACACCGGTGAAAGACAATGACTGGGTATTCACCACACCCGCTATTATGCCCTGATAGCAGCCCAGAGCATCATGTGACGCGTCAGCCTCAGGGTGTGGCTGACGCGAATCCACAAAAATATAATTACGCGGCAAACGCTAAGTCCTGGTTCACTCTAACCTAAGGTAAAATAAAAAGTAGAGCCCTGACCTACTTCTGACTCCGCCCATATCTCGCCGCTGTGTCGCTGTATTATCCGATTAACTGTCGCTAACCCTATGCCTGTACCTTCATATTCTGCGCCATGTAATCGTTGAAAAGCTTTAAATAAATTATCAGCATAGGCCATATCAAACCCTGCGCCATTATCTTTTACATAAAACACGGTGCCTTTATCCTCTGTTTCAAGCTGACCAAACTCTATATATGCTCCCTCAACTTTAGAGGTATACTTCCACGCATTACCCAGAATATTTTCCAGTACAATTTGTATTAACTTAGCATCTGCACTGACACAGACACCCTCTTTAATGCTTATATCGACTTGCCGCTCCGGATGCTGAGCCTGCAACTGCTGAATAACTTTCTCAGCAAGCGGACTAAGGTCAACGGTTTTTTTCTGTACATCGTGCCGATTCACCCTGGATAGCAGCAATAAATCGTCAATAATATCCCCCATACGATCAGTCGCTCGAACAATTCGGTTGATGTAATCTTTTGCTTCATCGGTAAGATCATCAGAATAATCCTCCTGCAACGCCTGGCTAAAGCCATTAATACTTCGCAAAGGCGATCGCAGGTCATGTGAAACAGAATAACTAAAGGCTTCCATTTCTTTTAAGGTTTCATAGAGCTCAAGTGTACGGTCTTTAACTATTAATTCGAGCTTGTCTTTATGTAGAAGCAGTTCTTCTTCGATTTTCTTACGTTGGGTAATATCTGTGGAAATACCCGCAATGGCATATATATTTCCATCCGCATCAAGCACGGGAAATTTAACGGCAATATAGGTATGAAGACTCTCGTCAATTTCCACTGCCTCCTCAAAATGAATCGGAGTTTCATTCTCCAGCACCAGCGCATCATTTTTGGTATTTTTTTTTGCTTCAGCGGCCGAAAAAATATCGAAATCAGTTTTCCCTACAACCTGTTTCGAACTTAATTTAAATATTTTTTCAAACATATTGTTCACAAGGAGATACCGGCCATTTATATCCTTCATGTATATAATCGCACTGCTATTATCAAGTATGCTTGACATTTTCTGCTTCTGCTTAAGTATTTCTCGATGAGACTCTGATATTTTATCATCAGAATTTTTTAATGCCTCAGCAAGAATTTTGAACTCATCTTTTCTATCATTAAAAATATCCACATTCAATTTAGCCGATCCAATATCCGGTATAATATCTATTATTGAATTTAGCGGGCTGGATATTTTTTTTGCGATAAAACCGGCCGCAAAACCTATAACAACAAAAATAATAAGCTGTGAAATTAAATAAGATTTTAACGCGCGATTTTTAAGAATCTGAAGCGGCAACATATCATAACTAATTAACATATATCCGACTGTTTTATCGTCATGGGATATATTAGAATAAACTATAAGCGTATCGTCATCATCAAACCATGTTAGCCGTGAAAACTCATCCTTAAGGTATTTATTTTTAATAAGAGGATGAGTATATATGGTATTTATTTTATATTTATTATGGTCCGTATGAGAAAGCAACTTGCCTTGATTGTCGACCACTGATATTTCTTTAATAATAATAAGACTCTGCTTTTTGTCTTCCATCAGGTTGTTTTTATATATTTTCTGAATCACAGACCACAAATTAAAATAGTTTTTATAATAAACATCGCTAGAAAGGGTTTGACTCAGCGTGTTGCTCAACTGAACTGCCTGCTGAGACATAAGGTGTCTGTAGTAACTATAATCCTGATAAAAATGATAGCTCGCATAAACACTACTACTAACAACTCCAACCAATAACAGCATCACAGTAACCTGCCGGTTAAATGACCGGGAAAGCCATGCTTTTATCATCGCTGACTATCTGTGTTTTTATCAACCATATTGATCATATCTCTAACAGGCTGATAGAAACTAGTGGTTTTATTAACAAAACCATCCATTCCAATATTTTTTAATATTAATTTTCCCTGTCTGTCGTTACTCATATTAATAAGCACTTCACGTACCTTTCTAATACGCGTTTGTGCAACATCTTTTCCTGCCACTACCGGTATAAACGGATAAGGCCCGGTACGCTCAATCTCATGTAACTCCGACAGTGTATCCGGGTGCTCTTTTATATACTCAATCCAGATATACTCATCAATAGCCGCTACATCTGCAAGCCCGTTCAATAAAGACACAATACTGTTTTTATGGCTTCCGCTATTAATCATAAGGCTAAAATGCTGATTTATTTCAACCCCCTGCTCAAGCAACTGAACTGATGGAGCCAGATATCCGGAATTTGAACGCGGGTCTGAATATACAAATATCTTGCCCTTAAAATCAAGCAATTTTTTTTCACTATTCTTAATCGCTGTAATAATCAAGCTATGATAGAGCGGCTGACCTTTGAATAACGGCACACTCACCAGCTGTTGTTGATCCTGCTTTTCATCTTCCACATAGGGGGCACCACAGGTCCAGCCGAATGCATGCGGGTTATCGCGTAGAACACGTGACAACTTACTGTAATTACTTGCATAATAAATTTCAAAATTTATATTTGTTTTATTACGCAGGTATCTCACAAACTGCTTTATAGAAGCTGAGCCACTGCTGTCACTCACCACACCACTGATAACAAATGGCGTACTTTTTTCAGCTTCTGCAAAAGCATGTTGCGTATATAAAGAAAAGAGAAGAATAAATGGTATGATGTATTTCATTGGCTTAACATCTTCATTAGATTATTAACCGTTTGACTCAAAGAATTATAGCTATAATAACTGACATTATCTCTTCAACTATGAAGTTGTATTGATTAACCCAGCTATAACATTTAGACCTAACCTCTGCTATTTCACAGCAACGCCTTATTAAAAGGCAATAAACTTATGAATTTAATAACAATTTCCTGTATATTAGAGAAACACACTACAGGGAATCTCTAAACATAACCACCACTTCGTGCTTATATCAATTCAGCTTAAAACAAAATAAACACAAGCAAACACTAATATTCAATCAATTAAACAGGGGGCGACAGATTTTTACTCGCATTTACTCTTATTGCAGTCAGCCCCCAGGGTAAAGAAAAAATAACTGCCATGGCCGACTGTTGATTCAGCCCATATTTCACCGCCATGACGATGAATAATGCGCTCCACGATAGAAAGTCCAACCCCTGCTCCATCATATTCACGATTACTGTGCAGTCGTTGAAACACAGTGAATAGCTTATCTGCATATTTCATATCAAAACCGACACCATTATCCTTAACAAAACAGATTTTTTTATTCTCTTTAGTCTGACAGCCAATTTCAATCACAGCGTTTGTGACTTTTTGTTGTGTATATTTCCAGGCATTATCTAACAGATTCTCAAGCACCGTTGACAGAAGCTGGCGATCAGCTGACACAAAAATATTAGGCTCTATATGAAATTTAATCGTCCTGTCGGGATTCTTCTCCTTCATCCTTTTTGTCAGTTCTTTGCAAATTTCCGATAAGTTAATCTGTGCAATATTCATTTTGTTCTGGCTAACTCTTGAAAGTTTTAGCAGACTATCAATTAATTCTGCCATATGAGTGGCATTACTTTTAATCCTCCTGACATAATCCTGTCCATCATCACCCAAAGCGTCAAAACAGTCTTCAAATAATGCCAGACTAAAACCATCAATAGAACGCAATGGAGCCTTGAGATCATGAGACACCGCATGGTAAAAATCTTCAAGCTCTTTATTTACCATCTTATAATTTTTTGTACTCTCCTTGACACGTAACTCCAACTGCTTATTCAAATCCAGTAGTTTTCTTTGTTCACTTTCTATCCAAACCACCATATGATCAAAGCTCTGACCCAATCTCGACACTTCGTCTTTACCTTCCAGTCGGCTGCGGATATTAAAGTTACCACGAGAAATATTTTCTACCATACGACTTATTACATTCAGCTTTCGAGTGAACAAATGAACAAACAGCAAGCTGACACCTGCCATCAGTAATGCTGTAATAACTGCAACGGGTAAAACACCTATTAAAACAGCATTCTTACGACCCGTTAGATAAGCCGGTGAATACTGCACATATAAATAGCCCAGACTATCACTGCCATTATGTATTTTCAGAATTTCCCAGTTGTCTTTTATGGCTGTATCAGTACTGGGCAAATGCAATTTTGACGCATCAAGCTGATTGCTGGCCACAACTATTCCACGACTATCAAGCAGATGAGCATTATCGATAAATGGCTCACCCATAATATTATCAATACCAAGCTGAACAGCATTATAATTTTTAGACACTAACGCGGCTTCGGCTAATTGATTAAGTATTTTTAGTATTATTTTTTTTGTTATTTCTATATTTTTTATGTTCGGCTGAAAGGCAGCGTTATAAGTGTAAACCATAGCCAGTGTTAGCAATATTGTTGCCAATATAAATACAGTCCCTGCTGTTTTTATTTTTAACGAATTTAGCATAATGATAATATTATATAATACTCATTATTATTTCCTGACAAACGCAGGAATGATGAATAAACATGAGTAGAAGTCTGACATCCTATACCCACCTACAGGTTATATTTAGAACGGTATCTATTGTCTAAAATTACACCGCTTAATCACGAAAGTTATAAATGGCTGAGCAGCACTGAAACAGGATATTTTTATTACCTCTGTTTATCCGGAATAAACGGCATAGCATAACCGGATCATGCATTTCTTCAAATAAAACAGAGTATAGCCCAATATATTAATGCATGAAGCCTGTCTCTGTAAAATTGTATAAAACGACTTAACACTCAATTTAATGGAATAATTTAAATAAAAACACGTCATGATAACAACGAACGCAATACCAATTCCTGGACCTACCCGACATTCCCATAAAGTACTCATGACTCTATTTCACTCATGGACACATGGGCCGGGAATTATTCCCTAAGATATTTTTACAAACTGTATTATTGATGCAAATCAACTGCTTAGCTCGATCAAATCGATAGATTAGCATTCCCTTAAACAACCAGGTGCATGTTATGTCCATTACAGCTGATGCTATATCAACGGCGACATCACAAAAAATTCTCATGGCGTGGTCAGACAAGCTAAGTGTTGGCATACAGGAGATTGATGACCAACATAAGGTGCTAATAGATTTCCTCAATCAGCTGCACAATGCCATTTTGCACCATCATGGCGCTGATGCCTGTGGACAGATTATGGATAAGCTCTGCGAATACACCAAAATTCACTTTGCTGTTGAAGAAAGCATATTAAGAATTTTAGATTACCCGGATTATGAAGATCACAAAAACCATCATGAAAACCTGCTTTCTCAAGTTAGAAGCTTACGCTTAAAAATGCAGACCGAAGATCACTCCATCAGTTTTGAGTTATTACATTTTTTAAAAAAATGGTTGACAATCCACATAATGGAAGAAGATACGGCCTATACCGCGCACTTACTGAGCTGCGGCGCTCAAGCAACGACAGGAAAGAAAACATGGGTGAACAAATTCTGGAATGGCTTAAAGAGGAACTCTAAAAATAACTTGCACACATTGACTTAACACCCTGCCCAGAACCTGTTTTCGAAAATATATTCACATGTATTTTTATACCGGGGTGCTAGAATTTACTAACAGGACAGATAAAAAGGATACTCATTATTCAGGATACGCTGTGAATACATCCCTGTAAGCTCGACACCCGCATCCCTGCGGCTGACGCTCCTGAAAATGAATATCCTTTTATTTCCGCCCGAGTAATAACATCGGGCAGGGCATTGTGTTACGCCTCTCTTTAATTAACATGACTGATGACCTGACGTGCGCACCTGCTATATTACCCTGAAAAAAAACGCTGAGCACCCAAAAGCATGCCTCAGGCACTCAGTTGATGCCGTCAAAAAAGCATTGTTACAATGAATACCCATTTTTTTCGTCACAGTAATAGATGATTTTTTTACAAAATGAATCTGAAGTGGCGTTTCAGTTTCTGGCATTTTTACCTGTTAAAGGATAAACTCAAGCTATTTAGCCTGAATATATTATGCTTTTTTGTCAATCACTTAAAAATGGCTATAACACATTCCTCTAAAGAGCAGTCGTTTAATTTTTGTGGCTACCTATGAAATATTCGAGTTAACTACCGGTATTATCGGTTTTAAATCTTCACGACTCTGGTTTCATACAGGGCTGGGGTTTATGGCTTCAATATTGCTGATTGTTGTTATGGGCGTTCTGTTAGATATACCGGGCATGAGCTAGTTGCACCTGCTTATGCTGCTTATATTTTACTCGTGGGCAACGTGGATAGCAGCAAGGCAGGTTTTATTTACGGACCCCGTCAACGCGAATAAATTCATTGGCACTATCTGTATCTACCTTTTAATTGGGCTATCTGTGCTCTGATATATCTTTTGATTGCCCAGGCAATGCCCGGTGCCTTTAATGGACCTGAACAAACGGTGTGGTATGATAATTTTTCTGATGCCGCCCATTACAGCTTTGTTACGCTCACAACACTAGGCTACGGTGATATTAGCCCTGATATTCCACTTGCTCGATTTGTGGTCTACATGGAAACTATCGTGGAGTGTTTTATATGGCTATTTTAGTTGCCAGCCTTATCGGTATAAAAACATCTGAAATCATTAACAGTACTGACAAGTAAAAAAACAATGGGCTTAAAACACCTGAAACTAAGCTAAAGGGCAGGATTTATAACAATGCATAGCAATGAATTTACAAAAAACACCATAGAAGCCGCTATACGCCTGGGCTTATTGCTGCTGCTTAGCATCTATTGCTTTAATATTATTAAACCATTTATTATGCCTGTAATATGGGGAGTCATTATTACAGTTGCTGTTTATCCCGTATTCAAAAAGCTTAAATCAGCACTGGGAAATAGAAATAAACTGGCGTCTATCGTGTATACATTGCTTACTCTGGCTTTATTGATCACCCCAACGGTGATGATTTCAAATTCAGTCATTGATACATCCAGCATCATCTCAGAACAATACGCTGCGGGTACCCTGGAAATCCCACCGCCCAGTGACAAGGTAAAAGACTGGCCGCTCATCGGTGAAAAAACCCATGCGTTATGGTCACAGGCATCCGATAATCTGCAAGCTACATTGCTTAAATATGGGGCTGAAACTAAAAAAGTAGGTAAGACCATTATCTCAGGTGCGGCAAGTGCTGCGGGCACTATTTTACAATTCATATTATCCATTATAATTTCCGGAGTACTGCTGGCAAATGCAGAAGGCGGATACCGCATTGTTATTAAAATTTTCAATCGCCTGACGAATATGGAAACCGGAAAAGAGTATGCAGATTTATCCAAAGCGACAATTCGCAGTGTGGCTCAGGGCGTATTGGGTGTTGCTATTATTCAGGCGACACTTTCTGCACTGGGTATGATGGTGATGGACGTGCCGGCCTGGGGACTCTGGACAATGGTTATTCTGGTTCTCGCTATTGCACAACTTCCCCCCATTATTGTACTGAGTTTTGTATGCGCTTATGTTTTCTCAGTTGCAGAAACCACACCCGCCGTTATATTTTTAATTTATAGCATAATAGTGAGTGCCAGCGACGGTTTTCTGAAGCCTTTATTCCTTGGTCGCGGCATGTCAACCCCCATGCTAGTCATTCTGCTGGGTGCCATTGGCGGTATGATGATGTCCGGTATTATCGGTCTGTTTGTAGGAGCAATTATTCTTGCCTTAGGCTATGAGCTATTCATAAAATGGTTAAATGAAGGCGAAGAGCCAGTACAGGCACCTGATTAAGCTTTACAGGGCTTGCCGCTTCTAAAAGCAGCTGAGGGTATTGTCCACTTTAGAGTCACCCTTCTATTATTACCAGTAAATTTAAAATCAGCAGGCATAAAACTAGAAAAATACAACTTTGTCAGGCCTGAGCAATCAGGCATCTAACGACTGTTTTCATTGCGGGAATTAAAATGTCAGAAGAAAATAAAACATCGGCCGAAAACATCGACCCAGAGACAGAAAAAAAACCAGACCCGGTACGTATAATATCAAAATACGTTTTATACCTGGTCATATTTTTGTTCACCTGGTATGTCATCGCCGACCGTATTGCACCCTGGACAGATCAGGCTCGAGTACAGGCTTATGTCGTACCTGTTGTTTCCCAGGTATCGGGTAGAGTTATTGAGATCAATGTAAATAAAGACCAACGGGTGCAACCGGGGGAGGTCTTATTTAAAATTGATCCGGCAGACTATAAACTGGCAGTCGAAAGTGCTGAGTCCGAGCTGGAATTAGCGGGCCAGGAAATTGGCGCGGGCACTGCCACCGTCACCACCGCACAGGCGGGGGTGGTTGAGGCCGAAACGAACCTGAACCATATGAAGGTGCAAAGTGTTCGTGTTTATGAACTAGAGAAGCAAAATGTATTTTCAAAATCTGATGGCGACAAAGCTCGTGCAAAAGTAAAATCTGCCGAAGCTCAGTTGATGAGTGCCCACGCCCAACTTGAAAAAGCGAAACAGTCGTTGGGCAAAAAGGGCAATGAAAATCCGCGTATCCGCTCTGCCATTGCCGCACTTAAAAAAGCCCAGCTGGATTTAAGCAGAACAACCCTGGTTGCTCCCTCACTAGGCGGAATAACCAATTTGCAAATAGATGTGGGGCAATATGCAACCGCCGGCAAGCCACAGATGACTTTCATTGAAATTGACAATATCTGGATACAGGCAAATTTGCGCGAGAATAACCTTGCCAATATTAAACCGGGAAATTCCGTCGACATAGCCCTTGATGTTGCACCTGGAAAAATATTTAAGGGCACGGTAAGCAGCGTAGGGTTTGCGGTAGATAGTGGCAACACGAACACAGTGGGTGGCCTGGCCTCAGTCAAAGGAAAGTCAGGGTGGTTACGTGATGCGCAACGCTTTCCCGTTATTATTACCTTTGATGACAATAGTGCAAAAGGTTATCGCCGCCTGGGTGGCCAGGCCGATGTACTGATTTATACCAGCAATAACTGGGTTATTAATCCACTGGGCTGGATCTGGATTCGGGTATTGAGCTGGTTTTCATATGTCTATTAAAACCAGTTTAGCGGTTTCCTCGGTAAAATTCTGGCTACAGATGCTTAGCCAGGATCAGGCCAGTATTCGAAGCATCCGCTTTGCAGTAGGCGTTAGTATTGCTGTCGCTATTGCCTATGGTATAAACTGGCCGCTGGCTTTTTTAATGCCTGTTCTCACTTCTATTATGCTATCCCTGCCCTTACCCATGCCATCACTGCATGCTGGCTTAAGAAATATAAGCCATACAATTAAAGCATTTGCTCTCGGACTTGTCTTTTCAATATTTTTCTTAAAGTACCCGCTGGTCTATATTTTAATGCTGGGACTGGTGTTATTTCACCTGTATTATTACCTTAACCGCGGAGGCTCTTTCTGGTTAACACTGATCAGTATGGTGGCTATTTTGTTATTACCGGTGCTCGCCAGCTCAGGTGAAGGCCTGGCTGCTGGGTTTTCCTTCGGTTTTATCTACTCCGGCGGGCTGACTGTCATTATGGTATGGATTGCTCATTTATTAGTACCCGATCCACAATTCAGCGCCTTTCCCCTGCCTGCGAAATTTCAAAATATATACTCACCTGCAGCAGCACAAAGCGCGCTTAAAAGCACACTTATTATTTTCCCCATGGCGAGTTTATTTATTGCTTTTAATTTAATGGATTATTTATTAGTCATGATTTTTTCGGCTATTTTTATTTTAAAACCAGAGCTCAGCGCTGGTAAAGAAGCCGGCAAAAACTCACTTATTTCAACACTGCTTGGCGGCTTATGCGCAATGATTTTTTACTGGTTGATTGTTGCCGTGCCAGAATATATTTTTTATATCACGCTGATGTTTTTAACCACTTTATTTTTTGGCCGTAAAATTTATTCTACTAAACCCAGCGCTAAATATTACGGCTCAGCCTATATCACACTGCTTATACTGGTCAATGGCAGCATGGCTGAAGGAGCCGATTTCAGTCAGTTACTGGTTAATCGCATATTGCTTATTATATTGGCCACTGGCTATATCCTGATTACACTAAAGCTACTGGATAGTTACTGGCCGAATAAACACACACTCAAATCGTAATTTTTTATAAATTTAAAAAATAAACCTGATATATTCTATAAGATTTTGTGAATAATTTATCCACCCAGATGGACGGCTATTCCCAAAAATTATGAAATACTCGGGTTAAGAAAGCAAATAACGCTAAACGTTCGGAGCGGGTTATGCATATTCAAAAATCAACCGTGATTAAGTCTCGTTCCCACGCTCTGCGTGGGAACGCATACCATGAAGCCCAGCTTCGCGTGCAGCGGAACAACATGAATATGCATTCCCTGGCTGAGCCAGGGAACCCGATTTGCTAAGCCGAATATTTCACAGGTACGCTCAAAAAATTAAATGCTTGCTATTTAAATTTATATCTTAGCGCCAGTGGCTTGCCGCAATTTTTAAGTGATTTGCAAAAATACCGTGTGAACTTTTTTAGTTTTCAGCCAATCTGTCGTCATAGCCTGCAACTCACAAAAAACCATGAAATATCTGGGCTAATCCCGTGAGAGCGCTTGCTCCAGATTCAGGCAGCTTGCAACGGCTATAGTCTAGCCGTTATACTGCACTGGAAATTAACGCCTCCTGCTAAGGCCTTTTATCTCATTTGTTCACTCCTTTACTGGGTATAGCAGGGCACAGCAGCATATATTCTGATCTATAGCATACATATGAGATACGAAAAATGATAAACATGAAAAAAACAATATTATTTATATCCGTTTTCACAGCAAGCACACATCTGGCCATGGCATCGGACGCTGGGACTGCGACGCCTGATTCATTGGTCAAAGGCCTGTACCCTGGTAAAGGTTATTCACCTTATGCTCAGCGCTCTTTCCCAAGCAATGTGTATTGGGGTGAAACCCATCTGCACACTGGATTATCGCTCGATGCGGGCTTGTTCGGTAATATTCTTGGTCATGAAGATGCCTACCGTTTTGCGCGCGGTGAAGAAATTACCGCGTCATCTGGCGTAAAGGCAAAATTAGGCCGCCCTCTGGATTGGCTGGTGATTACCGACCATTCTGACATGATGGGTATCGCGACAGATATTCAAAAAGGTGCAGCAAATATTATCGCTGACCCTAAGGGCAAAGAATGGCATGAAGGTTTTAAAAAAGGAGGTAAGGCTGCAGGTGAAGCTGCATTTGATTTAATTACGCATTTCGCACAAATGAAGTTGCCTGAAAAAATGGTAAAAGATTACTCCCCTGGCTCTAAAGTTTACAATAACCTCTGGTATGACATTACCAGAACCGCCGATCGTTTTAACGATCCGGGCAAGTTTACAGCGCTTATTGGCTTTGAATGGACTTCGGTCCCTAAAGGCTTCAACATGCATCGTAACGTTATTTTGCGTGATAACGGAGAGCGAGCACGTCAGGTTATCCCGTTAACTACACAGCCACCTATCGGTACAACCAACCCATTAGATCTTTATAAGTGGCTGGAAAACTACGAGAAAAAAACCGGCGGCCAGGCATTTGCCATTTCACATAACGGCAATCTATCTAACGGCTGGATGTTTCCCACCGAAATCACTTATGCCGGCGGTAAGGTTGATAAAAACTATGTTGAATTACGCGCAAAATGGGAGCCACTTTACGAAGTTACGCAAATAAAAGGCGACAGTGAAACCCACCCCGTGCTCTCACCCAATGATGAATTTGCTGATTACGGCACCTGGGATGTGGGTAATTTAGATATCACTCAACTAAAAACCGATGACATGCTACAACGTGAGTATGCACGTGAAGCATTAAAAAACGGACTTGAGTTAGAAAAGAAATTTGGCACCAACCCTTACAAATTCGGCATGGTCGGCGCGACAGATAGTCATACCGGATTATCCACGGCAGAAGAAGAAAACTTCTTTGGTAAATCCACCAGTGTTGAACCGTCTAAAACACGCGTATCTCACCCATTTATTAGATCAAAACTGGGGGAAATATCAGGTGATATGTTAGTTGCCTCAGGTTACCAGGGCGTGTGGGCAACAGAAAACACCCGTGAAGCATTATGGGATGCAATGGCGCGTAAAGAAACTTACGCCACTACTGGCCCGCGCATAACGGTACGATTCTTTGGCGGCTGGGATTACAACAAAAACGATCTGCGCAGCCGTACACCTGCATTCATCGGTTACGATAAAGGCGTACCCATGGGCGGTGATTTAAAGAAAGCACCTAAGGGCAAAAAAGCCCCAACATTTATGATATTTGCACTGCGTGATCCAGTCGGTGCCAATCTTGATCGTATACAGATTGTTAAGGGCTGGATGGACAAAAAAGGCAAAACTCATGAGAAAGTTTATAACGTGAGCTGGTCGGGTAAGCGCAAGCCAAATTCAAAAGGTAAGTTACCAGCAGTTGGTAACACTGTAGATTTAGAAGCGGCTAACTGGACCAACACCATAGGCGCATCCGAACTGGCTACCGTGTGGACAGATCCGGATTTCGACAGCAAGGAAGATGCATTTTACTACGGCCGAGTTATCGAAATACCAACACCTCGCTGGATCGTTTACGACAAGGTACGACTTGGCGCAAAACTCCCAAAGAATGCAAAATTGATTCACCAGGAGCGTGCATATACTTCACCGATCTGGTATAAGCACAAAGGTTAATTTTAAATAACTCTTTTAACTAAACGGAGCGCCTGCTCGCTCCGTTTAATATTCTCTTATTATGAAAAATCTTAAACTCGGCACCTTTCTACGTGAACCTCTGTTACATTTCCTATTAATCGGGGCACTGCTATTTTTTATTTATGATGTGCAAAATGAAAACATCGTCGATAACAATCGCATTGTTATCAGTGAAGCACAAATTAATCACCTGATCACTTTGTGGGAAAAAAAGCGACAACGACTACCTACCCAGGTTGAACTCGAAAATATGATCGAGCAACAAATTCGTGAAGAAGTCATGTACCGAGAAGCACTTGCTATGGGCCTGGATAAAAATGACAGCATCGTGCGTCGTCGCCTTGCACAAAAAGTTGAGTTTATTTCGTCAGATCTGGCAACACTGACGGAACCAACTGAAATTGAATTAAAAGATTACCTCTCAGCAAACAGTGAAAAATTCAAACTGCCTGCTCGCATCAATTTTGTACACGTTTATATAGATATAAGCAAGCACGGAACCAATGCCGAAGCCTATGCGAACAGCCTGCTGAATGAACTGACACAGGCTGCTACAAAAGTAAATATAGATACGCTCGGAGACTCACTTTTATTAGACCAACATTATAGGCAACTAACCGAACAGGGTATATCACGACTGTTTGGTAAAAGTTTTGCGGAGCAGCTATTTACTCTGCCAGTCGGCAGCTGGCAGGGGCCGATTCAATCAGGTTATGGCCTGCATCTGATTCGAATAGATAACAAAACAGAAAGCCAGCAACAGGCGTTGAATACAATACATGAAAAAGTTCGCATGGAATGGCTGGCACAGCAGCGGCACAATATGGATAAAGTTTTTTATAACAGCCTGCGTCAGCGCTATGAGATTGTCATAGAAAAAACACTTAGAAAAGACACTGCTGCAACATCAAAGTCATGACGCTAAAAGTTCTCCTCTGTTTCATGCTTTTTTGTTTAGCTAACCTGTGTTTCGCTGACGAGGTTCGCCCTGGTTATCTGGAGCTAAAAGAAAACAGCCCTAATGTTTTTTCCGTGTTATGGAAAGTTCCAGCAAAAGGCAATAAAACGTTAAGCTTGCAAGCACAGCTTCCACACAACTGCACCAATAAAACACAGGCCGATGCACAGTTAATTAATGGCGCTTATATACAACGCTGGATTACAGCCTGTAATGGCGGTCTGGTAGAGCAGGAAATTTCTATCACAGGCCTTGATACAATTAATACGGATGTTCTATTACGCCTGGAATTTATTGACAGCGCTTCACAGTCTGTGCAACTTACGCCCTCGAAAAGCACATATCATGTAACCGCTACTTCCTCCTCGTTGCAAATCGTCAGCACCTATACAAAATTTGGTATTGAACACATTTTGCTTGGAACCGACCATTTACTCTTTGTTTTCGCGCTGCTATTAATTGTTCATAACACTCGACGCCTGCTTATAACGATCACTGCTTTCACCCTCGCCCACAGCATTACCCTGGCCGCAGCAACATTGGGCTTTGTGCATGTAGCGCAGCAACCCGTAGAAGCGGTAATAGCCTTAAGTATCCTGTTTTTAGCTATGGAGATTGTACACGAAAAACGTGGAAGGTCGGGCTACACTGCAAGATGGCCGTGGTTAATCGCATTTATCTTTGGTTTACTGCATGGTTTTGGTTTTGCGGGTGCTCTAGCTGAAATTGGGTTACCACAACAGGCAATTCCGATAGCACTTATATTTTTTAATATTGGCGTTGAATTAGGGCAGTTACTCTTTGTTCTGGGTATAGTATTTTTATCATGGCTACTGCATCAGATAAACCAGCAAAAATTAATTGCCAGGGCAGAAACGGCCGTCATTTATTCCATCGGCGGATTTTCTTCTTTCTGGCTATTCGAACGCATTAGTCAGTTTTAATGCCTGCCTTTTCATACGGCTTATGGAGATACCCAAATAATCGTATGAAAAATCCAGTTTATTCAGCACCCTGATTAGAATCCATTTAGAACACAAGACTACCCGGATAAAAATAACTCATTAAACCCAGAAAAATCAGTTGGGCGCAAAAAAGATGTGTGAGCAATTGATTATCTGAAAAAAGCAACTGAAATAGCCCCTCAAAATGCCGGTTATCACTATGCCTATGTCTTAAGTTTGCTACAAACTCAACCTGAACAGGCGCAGACAGCCATGCTTAAAACCTATCAGATTAGCGCCAACCCGCGCCATCTATATGCTTTATGTAAAATGCAGATAACACAGAAATCAAGTCAGGCCTGCAGGTAAGTAAAATTATTTACTGGTATAAAAATTTTATAATGCATACTGCTTAAGGCTGGCTTTCCTTGCTCATTTATTGGCCTTTGTGTAACCCGTCAAGCACTAATATGCCACACAGGTGTCTGGCATTTTTTGTAAAACACGTATCCTTTACTGTTTACCTCAATATTAAAATGATTACAACACCTCTGCCAGGTCGCCCTTACTTTCCAGCCAGGCCTTTCTATCGGATGCACGTTTTTTCGCCAGCAACATGTCCATCATTGAATTGCTGTCATCACCGGCCTGTACAACCAATTGCACCAGCCGGCGTGTATCCGGGGCAATGGATGTTTCGCGCAACTGCAGCGGATTCATTTCACCTAAACCTTTAAAGCGCGTCACCTGCACCTTGCCTTTTTTCTTTTCAGCCGAGATCCGATCTAGCACGCCCTGTTTTTCCGCTTCATCAAGTGCGTAAAAAACGTCCTTGCCCACATCTATACGAAACAGAGGGGGCATTGCCACATAAACATGCCCTGCCTCGGTTAAGGTACGAAAATGACGCAGGAACAGCGCACATAATAATGTGGCAATGTGATAACCATCGGAATCCGCATCCGCCAGTATGCACACTTTACCATAACGCAAACCCGATAAATCCGTTGAGCCCGGGTCTACACCAATAGCCACTGAAATATCATGTACCTCCTGTGACGCCAGCACCTGATCGGCATCAACCTCCCAGGTATTCAGAATTTTTCCTCGCAATGGCATAATCGCCTGATTTTCACGATTTCTTGCCTGCTTGGCGGAGCCACCCGCTGAATCACCTTCCACTAAAAACAGTTCGGTGCGAGATACATCAGATGAACTGCAGTCAGCCAACTTACCGGGCAATGCTGGCCCCTGTGTGATTTTTTTACGTGCGACTTTTTTGCCGGCTTTTAATCGTTTCTGAGCATTGTCGATTGCCAGCATGGCAATCAGTTCGCCCTGCTCGGTATTCTGATTAAGCCACAGACTGAATGAATCTTTCACCACACCAGAAACAAAAGGAGCGCACTCCCTTGATGACAGGCGTTCTTTAGTTTGACCGGAGAACTGTGGATCAAGCATTTTCACTGAAAGTATATAGCTGACTTTTTCCCAGACATCTTCAGGGCTAAGTTTCACACCCCGGGGCAACAGATTTCTAAATTCACAAAACTCTCTTATCGCCTCGGTTAAACCCGTGCGCAAGCCATTAACATGGGTGCCGCCCTGAGCTGTGGGTATTAAATTTACATAGGACTCGCCAACAGAGTCACCGCCTTCAGGCAGCCACAATAAGGCCCAGTCTGCCGCTTCATGCTCAGACGACAGTGAGCCAATAAAGGGCTCTGTGGGCAAAAGCTCATAGCCCTTAAGGCTTTCCAGTAAATAATCCTGCAATCCGTCTTCGTAATACCAGTCTTCACTTTCGCCTGTTTTTTCATCCAGAAAACTCATATTCAGGCCGGGGCATAAAACCGCCTTGGCCCGTAATACATGACGAAGCTGATTAACAGAAAATTTGGCACTATCAAAATACTTCGCTTCAGGCCAGAAACGAATATAGGTTCCTGTATTTTTTTTGCCCACCGTGCCGGTTTCAACCAGATCACTGACCTTATCACCATGCTCGAAAGCAATTGCGTAGACTTTTCCATTGCGCCTGATTTCAGCCTCTACCCGATCGGATAAAGCATTCACCACCGAAACACCTACACCGTGCAAACCACCTGAGAACTGATAGTTATCATTTGAAAATTTACCGCCGGCATGTAGCTTGGTCATAATAACTTCAATACCGGGAACCCCTTCTTCCGGGTGAATATCCACTGGCATACCACGACCATCATCGGTCACTCCCAGCGAACCATCTTTATACAACACCACCTCGATACGGCTGGCATGCCCGGCAATGGCTTCGTCAACACTGTTATCGATCACTTCCTGAGCCAGATGATTCGGCCGGGTGGTATCGGTATACATGCCAGGGCGCTTTTGCACCGGTTCAAGCCCGGTCAGGACCTCAATGGAGGAAGCATCATATGAACTCATTCAAAATTCTCGTTTCAGTGTTAATTTTGCAGGGAACTATAAACCTAAATTAATCTGTTGACCACACAATAATACGTTAAGTGCGGGGCTATTAAATAATATGGAATACTGCTATTTACCCGCTCTGTAACGGGTTCTACGTCTAAAATCGCATCTCTTGCACATCACGATTTCTACCACCTTATGCACAGTAAAAACTGAAATCTCGGCAATGCAAAACATTTCTATGTAAAATAGCGTAATGAGCATACAGGCTGCAAACCCCCATATAAACGCCACCGTCACCGCCTCTGCAGGCAGTGGTAAAACCTATATGCTGGTAACCCGCATTGTGCGCCTGTTACTTGATGGCGCTGAGCCTGGCAGCATTCTGGCACTGACATTTACCCGTAAAGCCGCTGCAGAAATGCAACAGCGCTTATCTGAAAGACTTTATCAGCTGGCAACCGTCAATGACGAAAAGCTGCTTGAATTACTTGATGCGCTGAATTTAAGTCACGATTATAGGGAAAGAGCCCGTAATCTGTATGAAAACCACCAGTACTGCGACTACCCCGTACGCACACTGACCTTTCATTCGTTCTGTCAGGATTTGCTCACCCGCTTTGCGTTAGAGGCCGATGTTCCACCGGACTTTGACCTGCTGGAAAGCTCAGAGCTGCTTACATTACAGGCAAGAGAGGCCCTTTTCAGTGAGGCCACGTTAGATATGCAGGGCGAACTGGCTCAGCACCTTGAACAGTTAATGCAACTCACCGGTGGTTTATTTAACTTAGACAAGGTGCTTAACAGTTTTCTACAGCACCGCAGTGACTGGTGGGCCTATACTGACACCCACCACAATAATAACGAAACAATAAACAACAATGTCGATTATGCCAGCCGACGCATAGCCCAACGGCTTGAGCTGGATACCGATCAGCTTGATGAAGACCTGCATTATGCGGCTTTTTTCTCTCAAAGCACCGTTGAACAACTTAAAACCTATGCAAAGTTACTGGCCTTAAACCCGACTAAAACGAACTTACAGAAGGCAGACCGGCTGGCGCTGAGCCTTGTATCAGAAACATTTGACAGGGATTCATTTACAGAAATATACGACTGCTTTATTAAAAAAGACGGGGACGCCCGTATCCTCAAAGACACCCCGACTTTACGTAAAAAACTCGGTGATGACTCTGCCGAAACCCTGCTGGAGTTGCACCAGCGCATTCCTGCACGTATTTTAAACACGCTGGAAGTACTCAAAAAAATTCATACCTACCAGTTAAACGCCCACTGGTTTTACTGTGGTGAAAAGTATATTGAACACTACCAGCTTTTAAAGCGCCAGCAGCGTCTGTTAGACTTTACAGACCTTGAGTGGCGCAGTTATAAACTATTACAAAGCTCAGAAAATGCTCTCTGGATTCAATACAAACTCGACCAGAGAATTCAGCACCTGCTAATCGATGAGTTTCAGGACACCAACCCCACTCAGTGGCAACTAATTCTGCCTTTACTGGAAGAGATGGCCGCAGCAGAATCAGAAAAAAATCGCAGTGTATTTCTGGTGGGCGACGAAAAGCAGTCGATATACAGTTTTCGCCGGGCAAAGCCAGAACTACAACAGCAGGCCACTGACTGGTTAACACAACACCTGAATGCACAGGCTTTTCCACTGAATAAGTCCTGGCGCTCATCGCAAATTATTATTGATGTGGTAAACGCTGTATTTCAACAAAATGAATTCAAATTAAAACTCCCCGCCTTTATAGAACACCAGACTCACCTGCAGGCACTGCCCGGTAAAGTTGAAGCTCTGCCTTTGTGGCACATGAATGATCTGGATAATAAAGCACAGGGTACATACTGTCGTAACCCGCTTAAACAACCCCGGGCGGAAACGCCCGGCATACATCAGCAGGAGGCACAACAGATTGCTCAGCATATAAAGCAACTCATAAAGGACAAAACACCTGTTGTAGAAGGCCGTACTTCACGCCGGGCAAATTACAACGACATTTTTATACTGGTGCGAAAGCGGGCACATGTGGCCGATTATGAACGCGCACTTAGGGAGGCCGGTATTGCCTATCTGGGCACCAATAAAGGCACCTTCCTTTCATGCCTGGAAATTCAGGATATGCTGGCTCTGCTCAATACACTTTTAAGCCCGTTTAATAACCTGGCGTTAGCACAGGTGCTCAAATCTCCACTATTTTCCGCTTCAGATGAGCATTTACAGTTAATTGCCGCCATAAAAAAAGGCAACTGGTTTGAGCGACTGGAACACCTGACGAATGAGCTCAATGATCAGCACCCCCTGTTCCGCGCATGGCATTACCTGAATAAATGGAGAGAGCTAACGGGGCGGATACCGGTACACGACCTGCTCGATAAAATATTTGCTGACGCCGATGTGCTTGAGCGCTACCACCGATCAACCCCTGAGCCATTACAGGCCAGGGTCGCCTCTAATTTAACCCTGTTGCTTGAAATGGCACTGGATCTGGATAGTGGGCGCTACCCCAGCCTGACGCATTTCGTTTTTTATTTACGCAGCCTGCAAAATACTCAAAGTGATGCCCCGGATGAAGCCCCCATGGAAACCCGTGAGCCCCGGGTTAAAATTATGACGATTCATGCCAGCAAGGGGCTTGAAGCTCCCGTCGTTTATCTGGCAGATACCATCAGTACCAGCAGAGACAAGTCTTCTTTAAGTACATTAATTGACTGGCCAGCCACAGACAACCGGCCAAAACATTTTCAACTGATGAGCTCGGTTAAAGACCGAGACAGTATTTCTGAAAAATTAAACCTGCAATATAAAGACAGCCAGCAAAAAGAGGATGCCAACCTGTTATATGTTGCCATTACCCGTGCCCGGCAATATTTATTCATCAGTGGCTGCCAGCCTGAGAAAGGCCCCTTTACTAACTGGTATCAACCGGTTTTTGATGCACTGCAGGAACTCACGGCCAGTGACCTCGAAGCGCCTGCGATTAACCATTCCATAATTGACTCATCGATGGTTTATTCATCCATAGCCTCTCTTTCTGAAAGACAACAACCTCTGAGCGCTTCGCCTGAAGATGTACAGAGCAAAGAAATAGCGTTTGAAATAGACCCGGCCCTGACTCAAAAAATTTCCGGTTTAAGTAAAGCTCAGACGATACTGGCCCCAAGCTATGCAGACAAGCTATCTGCTCAAATTTACCATAGTGTTAAAAACGTCGAGCCGGCGGATGAGGATGCCCAGCAACGAGGTATTGCTATTCATCGCTTACTGGAGTTATTAATGCGAGATGACACACTACCCGAAAGCGTTTTACTCCAGCAAATAGCAAATGAAATGCAGCTGGAGAACAACTCATTGTTAAAAGACTGGCTGGATATCGCCATAAAAAATATTCGGCATGCTAATTTGCAGGCTGTTTTCGAACCGGATAATAGCCTGCACATATACAATGAGTGCCCAGTTCAATACATGCATAATGAACAGCTGGTATCCGGTATCATTGACCGATTAATTATCACTCAGGACGAGGTGCTGATTGTGGACTATAAAACACACAAAGGCGCTACACCAGAAAACATAAAGAAATTGTCGCTGGCGTATCAACAGCAAATGAAACTGTATTCCAGTGGAATTGAAAAAATATGGCCTGAAAAACGAATTAAGACCTGCCTGCTATTTACCGAGTGCTCAGAACTGGTGCAAATGACGTGATAAATGAATAAAACGATACTGTAAACTAGAGAGGCAGTAAACTAAAAAAGACTTACTCGGGGGCAAAACGCTGAATCAGCGGAATGCCCCCTCGCAAATATTTAACCTAATGAGACCAACGCTGACCAGGTCGCTGGAACTCACAAATCAGGATAATGCTAATCCGGTTATTTCATGGATGTAAAACACCCTCACTTCTATAAAATAATATCCGGGTAATAAGCAAAACTATCCCCCTACTATACACCTTAAGCCGCTATGACAATGACAGGTGTCAAACCTGAAAAAACCAGTCGAATCTCCCAGGTGCACCGCAAAGCTGTGCTTTGCGGTGCACCAACCAGTAATTTCAGATAAAATTAATTTGTTTCTGGGCTATTTAGCTGCTCTATCAGCTTCGCCGATGGCACATACCCCGGTAATAACTGACCAGACTCTAACATTATAGCCGGTGTACCACGAATGCCCAGTTTACTTGCTAAAGCCTGATGCTGACTGATCGGATTATCACAGGTTTTCTTTTCAATATTAGCCCCTGATTTCGCCAGATCCAACGCCTTGTTTCTGTCCTTGGCACACCAGACTGAAACCGAAGCATCTACACTTTTAGGCCCCTTAAATGGGACAAAGATATAACGCACTTTGATCCCATTTTTCATATATTCATTCATTTCATCATGCAATCGTCTGCAATATGGGCAATATATGTCGGTAAATACGGTGATAGTGTGTTTAATTTCACCATCAGGCTTATACACCAGCATATTATTTTCACCCAGCTTACCCAGAGCTTTAAGACGAATCCCCCCCCGGGCATCTTCTGTCAGATTTTTTCTAACCGCCATATCATAAAGATCACCATCTATAATGTATCGGGCATCTTTAGTCATATACATAATTTGACTACCCGACATCACTTCAAACAGACCTTTCACGGGAGTCGCTTTAACCGTAGCTTCAGTCGGATTGGGAAGGTGCTTAGGCAATAATACTTTTAAAGCCTTGATATCGGCTGCTACATCCGCCGCTTCGTCAGCATGAATCATCGAAAACGGAGCTGCTGCCAGCAACAATACAGCGATGCAGGGCTTTAACAAAAATCTCATAGTTTAATCTCAGTAGAATATTCTGTTTGTATAGACAGGCCGGATTATAAATAATTCCATATTTAAACAGCGTGATTTACCACTAAAGTTTAAATATTAATATGTCCGTAATGTCAGACTAATATCAGGCTCTGGGGTGATGCTGAAGATACAGCTCCTGCAAACGCTGATTTGCCACATGGGTATAGATTTGAGTGGTTGATATATCACTGTGCCCCAATAACATCTGCACTACGCGTAAATCTGCCCCGTGGTTTAGTAAGTGTGTGGCAAAGGCATGACGCAAGGTGTGAGGCGACAATGCGCCCTCACCTATACCGATAATAACGGCATAACGCTTCAGTAAATACCAGAAAGCCTGACGTGACATGGCTTTCCCTCTGCGAGTAACAAAAAGTGAATCACAAGGCAGGTGCCCGTCCATTAATCCGGCTCTGGCATTCTTTATATAGAGCTGAATGCACTCTATGGCATTTTCCCCAAGCGGCACAAGACGCTCCTTAGCGCCTTTTCCAATCACCCTGACCACCCCGGGATCAAGTGAAACCTGTGAAAGTTCAAGCCCCACCAACTCACTCACCCTTAAACCCGTTGCATACAGCGTTTCCAGCATCGCCCTGTCCCTGACCCCAAGGTCATGCTGCAAATCGGGGGCGCCTAATAAATCTTCTACCTGCTGTTCTGTCAGTGTTTTTGGCAAAGGCTGCTCAGGCTTGGGGGCTTCTATCAATTCCACCGGATCTACCTGTATAACCCTTTCACGCAATAACCACCCATAAAAACGTCTCATCGATGATAATAATCTGGCTGCACTGCGGTTTTTGCTGCCCTGCTCATAACGATATGCCAGAAATTTTTGCAGATGTTCCTGTGCCGCCTGTCGTAAATCAACGTTATTCTGCTGCAACCAGAGCGACAGATTAGCCAGGTCATTTTTATACGCTGATAATGTATGCTGACTTAAGCCATGCTCCATCCACAAAGCATCCAGAAACCGTTCAATTACCTTCTGCTCGCCGGCAGGTAGTTGATCAACTATAGCCATATTCTGTTTTAACCTGATTTACAGGCTTCTCCCCCTGAATTTAACTTATTCTGCTGCATAACATACCTGAAAAATAAAAGTGCCGAACAAAGATGCTGGATAAAACTCACCCTGAACCCAGTGCGGACGCTTAACTTACCCCGTTACCCCTGTAATTTGAACAGCTGATTAATTCAGCATTATTGATTTGTGATAAAATCACAGCTTACAGATAGATTACACTGATTTTCCTTTAAAAACCGCCCACAAGAAATTATTAACCCTATTTAAACTGACCCGATTGATATTATGCAGGACGACATTACTTACCTTATTCTAGCCGGTGGCCGCGGACAACGAATGAATGGCACAGATAAAGGCTTAATGTTGTGGCAGGGAAAGCCCATGATCGAACATATAATCAGCCACCTCAGCGCCCCTGCAGATAAAATCATTATCAGTGCAAATCGCAATTTAGAAACATATGAAAATTATGCAAACACCGTTATTAATGACCCGCTGGATGACTTTCAGGGGCCACTGGCTGGTATTTTATGTGCCATGCAGGCTTGTAATACACCGTACCTTCTGTGTGTCCCCTGCGACTCACCAGCCCCCCCGAAACATATTTTAAGTACACTCTGGCAATGCCGGCAGGAACGGCATAAAACATCTGCGGTGTGTCACGATGGTAAACGCCTGCAACCTCTGTTTGCATTATTATCCTGCCAGCATAAACAACTGTTAAATGATTTTTTGCAACAGGGACGGCGTAAAGTGCATGACTTTATCTCTCTGATAGATCCGGCAATCTGTGATTTCTCCGCTCAGCAGCAGAATTTTAATAATTTTAATAAGCCCGATGATCTGCTTTAGATATAATCTCCTTAATCCGGTTTAATCAACCACAGGTCTCTAATATGTCTGATGTAACACCAATAATCTTCGAGAAACCGCTATTAGGTTTTGCCGCCTATAGCGGCACGGGCAAAACCACCCTGCTGGTAAAACTGATACCCGAACTTAAAAAACACGGACTGCGCATTGCCGTCATTAAGCATGCACACCATAATTTTGATGTGGATAAGCCGGGCAAAGACAGTTATGAGCTGCGCAAAGCAGGTGCTGCACCTATGCTGATCAGTTCAGCCAGGCGCACCGTTATTATGATTGATAATGAAACAGAAACTGAACCGGAGCTACAGGACTTACTCAAACACATTCCTGCCGAATCCGTTGATATGGTGCTGGTTGAAGGTTTTAAACAATGGCCATTCCCTAAAATCGAATTACACCGCAGAGCAACGGGTAAACCCTTAATGTACCCCGGTGATAACAATATCATCGCAATTGCCCATGATATTGAAAACCACAGGCTAAAAACAGACCTGCCACAGCTAAATTTAAACAATACTCAGGCCATAGCCGACTTTGTAATTAAGCTCACTGGCTAGCACCCTCAAAACAGACACAAATAAAACAGAGAAATACGCTTATGATAAAAAAACAAAGCTCCTGCGACAATGAATTTGATCCGAATTCTCTCAGCTTCGAACAGGCACTCGAACGAATCAAACAAAGTATTCAACCGATAAAAGGCAAAATAAATGTGTCTATTCGTGAAGCGGCCGGTCATATTCTGGCTGAAAATATCACTTCACCACTCAACGTTCCTCCATTTATTAATTCTGCCATGGATGGCTACGCTGTTAACACAAATGATCTGCCTCAAACAGGTGAGCAGACACTGAAGGTGATTGGCAAATCATTTGCCGGTGCGCCTTTCAATGGGTCTCTAAAAGCGGGCGAAGCCCTGCGCATTATGACCGGCGCAGTCGTGCCCGAAGGCGCTGACACCGTTATTATGCAGGAACATGCAGAAGTAAATGGCGATAGCATCACTATTGGTAACGAACACAAAGCCAAACAGAATGTACGCAACCCTGGGGATGACTTCTGCACCGGTGATACCATTATTACAGCAGGTGAACGACTATCACCCGCCAAACTTGGCCTGCTTGCTTCTGTTGGTATTACTGAGTTTAAAGTCACACGCAAACCTGTGGTTGCATTCTTTTCTACCGGCGACGAGCTCAAAGGCGTGGGACAGAAACTTGAAGCCGGCGATATTTACGACAGCAACCGCTATATTTTATTTGGTATGCTGAAAAAAATGGGGGTGGATTGCATTGATATGGGTGTAATTGCCGACATTAAAGAAGAAATAGAACTAACCCTGAAAGAAGCTGCAAATATTGCTGATATGGTTATTACATCCGGCGGCGCATCGGTTGGTGAAGCCGATTTTATTAAAGTAATACTCGATGAAATAGGAAAAGTCGGTTTCTGGAAAATAGCGATGAAACCAGGCAAGCCACTGGCTTTTGGGCACATTAATGACACGGTATTTTTTGGTTTACCAGGTAACCCGGTTTCAGCAATGGCTACTTTTTATCAATTTGTGCAACCCTGCATTGCTTTGCTGGAAGGAGCAAACATCGCAGAACCGATCCGTTTACAGGCAAAATGCATCAGTAAACTAAAAAAACGCCCGGGAAGAAAAGATTTTCAGCGCGGCATTATGTCATCTGATGAAAATGGCCAGCTAATTGTTGATACCACCGGCATACAGGGCTCGCATATGCTGAGTTCAATGGCAAAAGCCAACTGTTTTATCGTACTGGAACGCGATAGAGCGAATATTGAAGCCGGTGAAAGCGTTGAAGTACAGCCGTTTAATGAATTAATTTAGTTATTTCATGTTATGCCCTGATGAGAGAGTTTAAAATTTAAAGGCTTTACCGCAAAACACGTGAATAAAAGATAAAAGTACGATTAGTTTGCACAACGCAGATATATAAACCAGAAAACATTGTAGCTGTTCGTGTTAATTTGCGAAAAAATCTTTTGAACTCCAGCATTAACCCTAGAAAAATCAGTTGGGCGCAAAAAAAATGTGTAAGCAATTGATTGGGATAGCGTAATGAAAAAAAACCTATTCACCTTATGGGTGATGAGCGTTTTTTTCATATAACCAGGCAAGTCAAGGGCTTGCGCAGACTTTTGCGATTCAACTGAATTTTCCAGGCTAACCCGAATAACAGGCAAAAAAAAGCCGCATCCAGAAGGATGCGGCTTTTTTTCATAGATTATGACTAATCTATCAGATCAATTAAGCTTTTTTACGCTTTGCACGGCGTTTTTTAGGCTTAAGTGACTTTTCCAGCTTACCAAGTTGCTCTTTTGTCCATTTTTCAACGAACTTGGCAACAGCTGAGTCTTTATTTGTCGCCATTTTAATCAGCGCAGCTTCACGCTTGGCTGCTGTTTTCAGCTCTTCAGCTGCAGCTTTTAGTTCTGCCTGAACAGCTGCAATTTTATCTTTTATTGCTTTTTTGGCTTCAGCAGCCTTTAGAGCAGCTGCTTTTTTCTTTGCAGCCATCTCTTTCTTCTTAATCGCTGCAGCTTTACGTTTTGCTGCTGCGACTTTTTTCTTAGCTGCTGCTGCTGCTTTCTTTTTAGCTGCTGCTACTTTCTTTTTAGCTGCTGCCGCTTTCTTTTTAACTGCTGCACCTGCTACTACTTTTTTCTTAGCTGCACCTTTTTTAGATGCGACTGATTTTTTTGCTGATTTTTTCTTTGCACGGGCCATTTTATGTATCCTATTCATCAAGTTAATGCAGTGATTATAATTCGTATTTTTTATATTACAAATAAATCAATGCTTTAAAGTGCATTTTTTTTAAAAAAATTAACTTTTTTGCAAAAAAAAACCTGAATCGAGGCTCAGGTTTAGATTTTTTTGAAAAAAACTCTTTTTTCTGGTTTTTTTAAATTCAATTCAGAAATCAAAAAAAATGTTAAATGTTATGTTTTCAAAGCTTTTTTATTACTCGAAACAATATCAACAACTACATTATTTCTTAAAATTTTAGTTTCTATGCGCTTTAAATTATCCTTAAAAATGAAATCCACTTTGAATAAATGCTCCATATGATGAATTCTCACCGACAACCATGGCAATATCCAGATTAAATCCCAGCCAGATTCCAGCACCAACAGATAACAAATCGGGGTCTGTTGCCCCATTTGCAAGATTAGTTTGATAACCTGCACGCAGTTGAACGGTGCTAAAGGCATCGATTTCAGCACCAACGGAAAAAGATTTTGACGGATTTTCACCGGCAATGGGGTCGCGCTCGGTTAAGTCCATATCCGCAGCTAACGTCACAACACCTAAATCGAGCGCGGCCCCCGCACGTAAATGTGTTTTGAAATTCACTTTTCGCCCAACACTGGTCGTTTTTGTTTCTTCAACCAGGTTTTTTGCAACCAGGCCGACACGAAAGGTATCTATCAGGTTCAAGGTTACGCCTGCATCAAAGGTAGTAAATGCCCCCAGGTCCTCACTCGGTGTGTTTTTTACATCATCAATATTCGCAACCGATAAAGGTGAACTGTATTCTTTCACGTCCACCTGTACATAACGCGGTGTTACCCCCAGTGAGAGCTGTATTCCAGATATAGACAACGCGGTTCCCATGGGGATTCCAACTTCCTGTATAGTGACGCCTAATGCCTTAAGTGTTCCATCCGGACTAGGCCCTATTGGATTAACATCGACTAAATCAACCACCGTGGCCGAAACCACGGCATTTGCACGGTAGGTAATACCCCAGGTGAAGTTTTCACCTGAAGAAACAAACGCTGCATTGGGAATAACAGCAGCAATAACACTATCATCTTCTATGCCAATCAAGATTTCCTGTTGTCTTAACAGGTCAGCAGGATTAGTCGAGCCAAGCAGAGACTGAAATTCATCCAGCTGCTCAACGACATTGCCATCATCAATAACCTGTGCACCAATGGCAGGTAACAATAGTGCATAGCTATCATCATATTCATTAACCATTAACATGCCAGGATTAGACAGGGCGGCAGTTGTAACACCACCGGTTGCCATGCTGACATTACCCATGGCAACCGATCTGGCATCAAAAAAGCCATAGGGCAGCGCATGTACATTTGAAACAGCTGTAATTAGCAGACCAGCAGTCAGCAGACTTCGTTGGAACATAATAGTCTCCGGTTGTTTGTTAATAAGGTCTTTATTCATATAAGTGTTGTATTGTCAGAGACAAGTAGCATGAATTGACAGTGCGGTGCCACGTAATTAAGCCGGTTAATGCCAATACGCAGCCATGCAGGTGTGAACGAAATAGTTACATAATGAGTCTATATCATAATTAGCCAAAAACAACGATTCGACATGCTCTGCTCCAATATAAGAATGTTTAATGCATAAATTTGTGCTGTCCGTTACAATTTGGCCTTTAGTGACGCGACTTGAAAACAATGCCTTATATTAGTAACTACCTGCCTGTTTCTCTGTTAAAACGCCTGATCGCGTTTATTTATGACCTACTACTCATCATTGCGATTTTTATGATTCTGGGTTCACTGATAAGTATACTCACGACATTCATAGTTAATGGTGGCAATGCCATTACCGAAGAACACGGGTTTTATCTGATCAATAAAATGATTGTATTAAGTACTCTATTTTTAAGCAGTTTGTTTTTCTATGGCTGGTTCTGGACCCATGGAGGGCAAACACTGGGCATGAAAACCTGGCGAATCCAGTTAATATCTAACGATGGGGGAAATATTAGCTGGAAACAGGCTTTTATTCGCTACCTGGCTGCTGCTTTATCATGGGCTATTCTGGGAATCGGTTTTTTATGGAGCCTGGTCGATCATAAAAAACGATGCTGGCATGACATTCTTTCTTCGTCTTACCTTGTTCAACTGGAAAAAAAATAGCACCCTGCCCACTGGTTTAATCCATAACCGGGCCCAGTAAATGCCCTAACCACTCAGTTTCCGGTTTGCTGTCCAGTGCCAGCTTCACCGTCATAGTGAGAGGCACAGATAAAAGCATACCCACCGGGCCCAGCACCCAGCCCCAGAAAACCAGTGAAACAAAAACAACCAGTGTAGATAAGCCCAGCCCCTTACCCATATATTTAGGTTCAATAACACTTCCGATCAAAATATTCACAACAACATATAACGCAGCAACCAGCACAGCAGATGAAATGCCTAACTGCACAACAGTTAAAAGCACAGCGGGGACAGCAGCAATGATTGAACCAATATTAGGAACAAAATTAAGCATAAATGCCAGCACACCCCACAATACCGGATAATCCACACCAATTAACCACAGCATTACGCCGATAAAGGCACCGGTAACCGCGCTGATAATGGTTTTCATACTCATATAATTTCTAAGATTTTCAACAAAAACCTGACTAAACTCTTTACCATCATTTAAAACCCCGGAATTATTATTTCCATTAAGCATCAAGGCTTTCTGGGTGAGTCCGGCTGTTTCAGTCAGTATAAAAATAACCGTCAGTAGAATTAAGAATGAATTGGTTAACACATTTCCAAAGCCTTTTAATATGGTAGAGATCAGGCCTACCGCTTCAGCTGGGTTAATAATCTCTTTAATATTATCCGCCACCGAAATACCATGATCATTCAGCCACTGCAGGTTATTACTCCATTCGACGGCTATTTTTTGCTGATATACCGGCAGCATCTGACTAAAATCAGTAATGGAGCTACCGATGAGTATTGTTAACCCTATACCGACCAGAACCACCAGCAACATAACCAGTGTTAATGCCAGTCCTTTGGATAGGCCTGTTTGCTGCAGCTTGCTCATTAAAGGAAAACTGATAATCGCAATAAAAGCGGATAAAAGAAATGGCACTATTAAAGAAGCTGCCAGCTTCATTCCTGCAAGAATAATAAAAAGCGCTGCGGTAATAATAAGTGCCCGTGACACGGGTGAAAATGATTGCGTCAAAATAATGTCCTCATAATGAGCGGATAAATAATATGTCTATATCTGATAACAGTTTTTACTTTACTCTACGCAACGCAAAAAAGCTGGCTAGCGCAACAGCAAATACCGGCGCTGATGCACCGATAAAGGGATATATATGATAAACCTGCCCCAGGTAATTAGCGGTCCGGTTTAATAAATAAAAACCAATACCCAGCAACAGGCCCGCCAGCATACGGTTGCCTGCACCTGTCGATCGCTGCGAACCGAACACAAATGGCAGTGCAATCAACAGCATCACCAGGCTGGAAACAGGTGTAAATACTTTTATCCAGAACGCCAGCTCATAACTGCTGGAATCCAGCTGGTTGTTCTTCAGGTACTGACTATAATTATATAAATTAAGTGCTGACATATTATCCGGTTTGACACTCACCACATTAAACAGCTCAGGGTTTATCAAGTTGTCCCATACAACAAATTCTTTTTGACTGGTTTTCGGCTGCTGATAAGAAAAATCTGTCTGCTTTACCCCACTTAATCGCCATTTATCACTCTGATATTTTGCTGATTTCGCATGTGTTACACGCAATAACTGGTTATTCTGGGCAAACTCATAAACTTTGACCTGCCCCAGATTCATGCCGGGATAAACCTGGCCAACATATAAAAACCGTTGCTCATCACGAGCCCAGAAACCACCGGAACCACCCAGGCTTATATTTTTCTGTAAACCTTTTGCTCTCAGTGTTTGCGCTTGTCGTTCACTGCCCGGCACCACCAGCTCACCAATCAGGGCAACACAAACCAGCAGAATAAACCCGGATTTCATCACTGAAATAGCAATCCGTATAATTGAAACACCCGACGCACGCATAACAGTTAGCTCACTATTACCCGCCAACGTACCCAGGCTTAATAAGCTACCAATGAGCACTGCGGTTGGAAACAGCTCATAAAGACGTTTAGGCAGACTCAATAAAACAAACCAGCCTGCGTCAATAATGCCGTACTGACCACGCCCCACGTCATCCAGTTCAGATACAAAATCCACAAAGCCCAATAAAGAACCCAGCACCATCAGCACCATTAATGTCCCACTGATTATGGTTCTTGCAATATAGCGATCAAGTATTCTCACGTTTTTTCCATAAACCGATAGTTTTTATACACCTGCTTAATCCCTCCGGCTCGCCGCACCCACCAGTAAAGAATTATAAGCACGGCCAAACCATGCACCCACCATAGCCCCAGCCATTGCGGTACTTTTTGTTTTTCAACCCAGGTCTGCCCTATACCCAGTAGATTAAAATAAATCAGATAAATCAGTATGGCTAAAGCCAACTTTGAATAACGGCCCTTTCGAGGCGTGGTATAACTCAGCGGCAATGCCAGTACCGCCAGTAAAAAAGTGCCTATTGGCAATGACAGGCGCCAATGTAACTCTGCCCGGTAATCTGCCCGGTCAGAATTCCATAGTACGCTGGTTTTCAATGCCTTTTTTCGACTGGCTTTTTTCACAACCGGGCTCTCTGGCAAATAAATACCTTTTTTCTCATAGCGAGTTATACGGTAATCCGCCCGCCCGGGCTCGCCCTCATACATCTGGCCTTTTTCAAACAAAATAAACTGTCGTCCTTTACCGTCCTGATAACGGCGGGCCGTGTCTGCCGACTCAATGGTTTCACGACGGTTTTTTTGCGCCATCTGCTGCAAAAACACATGGTGCATTTTCGTACCACCTTCCGATTGACGCTGCAAAAACATCACGGCTTTGGCTTTTCGTGACTTATTAAACTGACCTGCACTCAACATAGTCAACTCTGATCTGTTTTTAATTTTACTTTTTAGTGTCTCTGACTGTTGAGAAACCCAGGGCATCAAATAAAGCGTCAGTACCAGTAAAAGACCTGACGCAGGCAGCGTTACCAGCAATAACGGTCTGTATAGCTTAATCAGGCCAATGCCGCAGGCACCCATTGCGGCCATTTCATTATCTTTATAGAGACGACTGAAACAGAGCAACACCCCCAGATAAAGGCTCAGTGTTATTGAAATAATGAGGTATCGTGGGCTGGTGTACATAAGCAATGCCCAGACCGCATCGCCGGGAATAGAACCATTTGCGGCTTTACTTAATAACTGTACTAACGTGATACTCAGCAAGATAAGTGTTAATACCAGTGTGACGGCCAGCCAGGTGAGCATCAATTCTCTGGAAACATATCGATCAATAATGGTAAAGTGGCGTTGCAGCATGGTGTTTGAGTGATCTTTAACTCTGAGTCGCTATAGGTTTTCAGCTATTCTACCCGAATACACTTAAAGCCGATATGAAATGCACATAAAGCCGTTAAATTCATCACTTTAGCCTGTTTTATATGAGTATCCAGAGATTTTGTGGGATAATTCAGGCCTGTAATATCACGATAAATATCAAGCTGAAATTATAAAATTCCTTAAAATTCAATATGCCATAATGGTTTAACTTGTAATATTTTAACCGGTTTCATATTTTTAGACTTTTTTCGGCCTTTTTGACAATTAAGTCTGTATCTGGCTCACTGTATTGCTTAAAATCTACCCGATCATAAATTTATATATTTTTATGCTGTTTAACTGACAGGATAAAAACTAACTATTAGTAAACCGGCTACTCATAGACCTGTTCATTAATAGTAACAATATAGACACAACCTGAGCAATTTTATTAAACGGAGTATTTATGGAATATTCAGTAAAGAGCGGAAGCCCTGAAAAACAACGCATATCCTGTGTAGCCGTCGGTGTATTCGACTCACGCAAGCTTTCTCCATCGGCACAGATACTGGACGATGCCAGTAACGGATTTATCTCAAACCTGATAAGACGTGGCGAATGTGAAGGCACACTCGGTCAGACCTTATTACTGCATAATGTTCCAGATACCCTGTGTGACCGAATTCTCCTTATTGGCTGTGGCCGTGAAAAGAACTTTGATATTAAGGCCTTTCAAAAAGCCAACAGCGTCGTCGCAACATTTCTAGACGACCGTGGAGCCACCGAAGTTTTCTCCTGTATCACCGAATTAAACGTAAAAAACCGTGATTCTGCCTGGAAAGTAAGCCATGCGGTTCAGGCCACCGATGATTCACTGTATCGATTTGACCAGCTCAAAAGTAAAAAAGAAAACACCCGCAGACCTTTGCGTAAAGTTATTTTCAGCGTGCCCAGCCGACGTGAATTGCCGGATGGCGAACAGGCCGTGCGAGAAGGCATGGCGATCTCCTCCGGCATTAAGCTAACCCGTGATCTGGCTAATTTACCCGGTAATATCTGCACCCCCACATACCTTGCAGAACAGGCTAAAGCTCTGGGTCAAACTCACCGTAATTTTATCGTTGATGTGCTCGAAGAGTCTGATATGGAAGAGCTGGAAATGGGCTCATTTTTATCGGTATCACGGGGTTCTCGCCAGCCGGCCAAGCTGATTGTAATGCAGCACAATGGCGGTGAAAAAGACCAGAAACCCGTGGTGTTTGTCGGCAAAGGCGTGACCTTTGACTCCGGCGGCATCAGCCTTAAACCCGGCGGCGCAATGGATGAAATGAAATTTGATATGTGTGGTGCCGCCAGTGTGATGGGGGTTATGAGCGCCTGCGCTGACCTGCAGCTACCTCACAATATTATCGGTATCATCCCGGCAACAGAAAATATGCCCGACGGGCTGGCCACCAGACCCGGTGATGTCGTCACCAGCATGTCGGGCCTGACCATTGAGGTATTGAATACCGACGCCGAGGGCCGGCTTATTTTATGTGATGCACTCACCTACGCACAAAAGTTTGACCCGGATGTGGTGATTGATATTGCCACACTCACCGGTGCCTGCATTATTGCCCTGGGAAACCACACTGCAGGCTTGCTGGGTAACCATAACCCACTGATCAATGATTTATTAAATGCCGGTAGAGATGCTGGAGACCGTTGCTGGGAGCTGCCCCTGTGGGACGACTATCAGGAACAGCTGAACAGTAACTTTGCCGACATAGCCAATATTGGTGGTCGCGAAGCCGGTACCATTACCGCTGGCTGCTTCCTCTCACGCTTTACTAAAAAATACCGCTGGGCACACCTGGATATCGCCGGTGTTGCCTGGAAATCCGGCAAAAGCAAAGGAGCCACCGGACGCCCCGTGCCACTATTAATGCAATATCTATTCGACCGTATTGAAGAGAACCGTTAAACCAAGTTAAACTCTACAACCATGACCTCTGTTAATTTCTATATTTTACCCGATGACCAGTTAACCAGCCTGCTGAGTTACGCCTGTAAAGCAGCAGAAGAAAACTGGAAAGCCGGCAAGCGTGTATTAATTCAGACAGATTCTGCCGAAGACAGCCAGCAACTGGATGAGCTTTTATGGGATTTGCGCAAAGACAGCTTTATCCCTCACGGCATTGCCACTCTGGAAGCTGCGGACAGACAACAGCCCATTTTACTTAGCCATCAGAAAATGCGTGACAACGATTTTCAACACGTTATTAATCTGTCATCACGCCCGTCGGATATATCACTCAACGAACAGACAGATGCAGATTCACCCGCATCGCAGACACTCATTATAGATGAGTTACTCAACCAGAACGAACAACGCAAGCAAACAGGGCGACTGCATTACAAAGCCTACCGCGATCTGGGCTACTCATTAAAACACCATATACTGGAAGGCACTCATGGCTGACAAAAAGGAAATACCAACCCTCACCAGCATTGTGCATGCCGGCGACAACGACATGTACAATCACTTTGATGAACAGCCATTTGATGACGCCGATATAGAAGAAATAAGCGCCAGCCCACTCACTGAAAATGCATCATTTTTTGAAAATAACGAGTTTGAGAACACTGAATTTGGTGCCGTCGAGCTCGACAATAGTGAAGAGCTGGACGATATTCTCTCTATGAATTTCGACGATGAAAGTGAGACAGCAGAGTTGTCTGATAGTGATTTTTTAACCGAGTCTCTCATCACCTCTGAAACAGCTGATATGGAACGCACTGACCTGCAACTCACTGATAGCAATAAACCGGAAAAAAATGAATCGCCAGCTCCTCTCTCGGCTGAAAATCAGTCAGAAAAAGACGAAATAAAAGAAAAAATTGATCAGGCAATTGCCGATGCATTACCCTGGATAGAACTTAATCTAAAAAAACAGCTTTATAAAAAATTTGATATTTGAGAATAACGGTATACCACACATATGACACTCTTATGGCTAAAGTTCGCGTCATTTTTGGTTACAGGCATTATTCTAACAAAAATTCAGTCATTATAAAATTTAAGCTCAGGCTCTTATTTATAAGCATATTTCTACAAGATCAACTGATATTTAACGTTTTACTCTGTACTATTATTAACTCAAATCAACCATAAAGTGTGCCTCTGCGGTGCAATTTAGGGTACAGCACCATCACCGAACAGATGACTTGCACCGAATGAGAATAACTAACATTCTCAAATACTTACAGTATATTTGTATGGCCAACTGATTAATTTAGGGCAAACAAACAGTTGAAAAAATTTCTGGGGAATAAAAAATGTCGCTTGGTAAATTACTGCTGATTAATATATGATTCGCACACTTTATAAACAGGGATAACAATAATATGAAGGCGACTCTTTTAACCTTACTTTTTACGCTCAGCATATTCACATCAACAACACAGGCACGTTCCGAAAAGAAACTGAGCGTGGGTTTGGGTACATACGCAGTCATTGTTGCCTATAGTGACCCATTTACACTCAATGATGAATTTAGTGGTATAGCGGTTTCTGCTACTTATGCGACTTCGAATAACATGGCTTTTAAAGCAACCTACTACACATTGGAAAATAACACCGTAGAGGTCATTGACAATACGGGCTATGACCTTCTCATCTACTTTGGCACCGGTTTATCTCGAACTGGTTTTAAAGCCTATATCGGTGGTGGTATATTTACAGAAAACTGGGAAGACCCTCACTTTAACGAAAAATTCAATGGCCTGCAGATTAACGGCGGCATAGGTTACAACTGGGACAGTGTATCACTTGATCTCACTGTAGGTGCTAGAGAACCTGATGATTACGATGATCCGGAATTTCAGGATCTTGGACCTACCGTTGCCTCCAGTTCATTGCTGCTTTCAGCCCGATTTTAAAACAGGAACATGAGTAATATGAAGAGACATATTTTTATCGTATTTTTCACATTAAGCGCCGCTTTTTCAATTACAGCTCTGGCCGAGTCTGAAAAAAATATAAGTGTTGGCTTTGCTGCCTATTCACTGACCATCGCCTACAGCGATGCGTTTGCGAATGATGATGAGTTTAGCGGCACCGCGATATCCGCACTTTATGCAACGTCTAACCGGGTGGCCTTCAGGGGCACTTACTATTCACTTGACCATGATGATTTATCTATGTCTTGAAAATAACGGCTTTGACTTACTTGCCTATTACGGCAAAGGCTTTACCAAGCTGGGCTTAAAAGCATTTTTCGGTGGTGGTATTTATAATGAGAGCTGGAAACTACCTGGCTTTAGTGACGACTTCAACGGCCTGCAATTCAGTGGCGGTATTGGCTATAACTGGGACGCAGTCTCACTGGACCTCACATTAGCTATCAGGGAGTCTGGCGATTATGACAAACTGATTCAGAACAACCTGGGATTAAACCTGGACCCGGTCGCTTTTTCTAGCTCACTAACACTCTCAGCCAGATTTTAAATACGCCTCTAGCAGCACCATCAACAGCCCCTTTGAGGGTGCTGTTTTAGCTCTGATATGTCACGAATTAACAGCAGCATTCACGCCGCCGCCCACTTAAGCTATAATTCCCGCTCCTTTTTGCAGCAATTGTCAGAATATTCATGGAAACCACCTACAACCCGCAGTCTATAGAAGAACAATGGTATCAAACCTGGGAAAGTAAGGGCTATTTTGCCCCACAGGCGAAAGCAGGTGCAGATAACTACTGCATTATGATTCCACCCCCGAATGTCACCGGCACTTTACATATGGGCCATGCTTTTCAGGATACCATTATGGACACCCTGACCCGATACCATCGCATGAAGGGCGACAATACACTGTGGCAGCCGGGTACAGACCATGCCGGGATCGCCACCCAAATGGTGGTAGAACGCCAGCTGGCAGCTGATGGCCAGTCTCGACATGATCTGGGGCGCGAGGCATTTACCGAGCGCGTGTGGAAATGGAAAGAACAGTCCGGTGGCACCATTACTCAGCAGCTGCGCCGTATGGGGGGGTCGCTGGACTGGGAAAATGAGCGATTCACCATGGATGATGGACTTTCTGCTGCGGTACACAAGGTATTTATTCAGCTCTATGACGAAGGTTTAATTTATCGCGGTAAGCGTCTGGTGAACTGGGACCCGGTTTTACACACCGCATTATCAGACCTTGAAGTGATTTCCGAGGAAGAGACCGGGCATTTATGGCATATGCGCTATCCGCTATCCGATGGCTCCGGGCACCTGACCGTTGCAACCACTCGCCCCGAAACCATGCTGGGTGACAGTGCCGTGGCGGTACATCCAGAGGATGAACGCTATAAAAGCATGATTGGCAAAACCATCACGCTGCCGCTGGTGGGTCGAGAAATACCCATTATTGCTGATGACTATGTGGAAATGGAATTTGGCACCGGTTGCGTAAAAATCACCCCTGCCCATGATTTTAATGACTATGAAATGGGCAAACGTCACGATCTGCCCATAATCAATATTCTTACCATTGATGCCTGCATTAATGATGAGGCACCTGACAAATACCGCGGCTTTGATCGTTATGAAGCTCGGGATATGATCATCCATGATTTAAAAGAACTGGATCTGCTGGAAAAAATTGACGACCACAAATTAATGGTGCCCCGGGGCGATCGCTCCGGCTCTGTGGTCGAACCTTACTTAACAGATCAGTGGTATGTGAAAATCGCACCACTTGCCGAACCCGCCATTAATGCGGTTAAAAACGGCGACATTAAATTTATTCCCGAGAACTGGAATAAAACCTATTATGAATGGATGAATAATATTCAGGACTGGTGCATTTCACGGCAAATCTGGTGGGGGCATCGCATTCCGGCCTGGTACGATGAAAGCGGCAATATTTATGTTGCCGATAATGAAGCACAGGTGCGGGAAAAATATAAACTGTCAGATGACATTAAACTCCGCCAGGATGAAGATGTGCTCGACACCTGGTTCTCATCGGCACTGTGGCCTTTTTCAACACTCGGCTGGCCGGAAAATACCGATCGTTTAAAACAGTTCTACCCCACCAGTGTACTGGTCACCGGCTTTGATATTATCTTTTTCTGGGTCGCACGCATGATTATGTTCGGTCTGAAATTCATGGATGAGGTGCCCTTTAAGGAAATTTATATTCATGGTCTGGTGCGTGATTCTGACGGTCAGAAAATGTCAAAATCAAAAGGTAATGTGCTCGACCCCATCGATATTATTGATGGTATTGATCTGGAATCTCTGGTCAGCAAACGCACCAGCGGATTAATGCAACCTAAAATGGCACCCAAAATTGAAAAGTCCACGCGCAAGCAGTTTCCCGACGGCATACCGGCATTCGGTACCGACGCTCTGCGCTTTACCTTTGCCTCACAGGCCACGACCGGACGCGATGTCGTGCTGGCAACAGACCGTATCGCAGGCTACCGTAATTTCTGTAATAAAATATGGAACGCTACTCGCTATGTTCTGATGAATACCGAAGATAAGGACAGTGGCATTGAAAATACAGACTGCGAATATTCATTAGCCGACCGCTGGATACTTTCTCGGCTGCAACAGATTACCCGTAATGTACATCGCCACTTTGACAGCTATCGTTTTGATCTGGCGGCACAGGATTTATATGCGTTCGTATGGGAAGACTACTGTGACTGGTACCTGGAACTATCCAAACCGGTATTACTAAAAGATCACTTCAGTGATGCACAAAAACGCGGCACAAGGCAAACATTATTGCGAGTGCTGGAAACCATTCTACGTTTAAACCACCCCATTATGCCTTTTATTACTGAGGAACTCTGGCAACGTATTGCCCCTCTTACTGGAATTAACGCTGAAACCATTATGTCTCAGCCCTACCCTGTCGTTTCTGAAAAACGGATTGATCAGGCTGCCGAAGAAGAGCTGGAGTGGGTAAAAACACTTGTTATGGGAGTACGTCGCATTCGCTCAGAAAGTGATATAGCACCTGGCAAGCCCCTGCCAGTGATATTACAGAATGCCAGCAATGATGACTCCAGACGGTTTAAAAGCAATGAATCTTTTATAATGACTCTGGCAAAACTTGAATCTGTCAGCTTTCTGGGTAATGATAAAGAAGCACCTGAATCATCTACTGCACTGGTAGGTGAAATGAAAGTGCTGATTCCTCTGGCGGGTTTAATCGATAAAGATGCAGAACTTGCACGATTGACCAAAGAAATAGGCAAGCTGGAGAGTAAGTGCGAAAAAAGCAACGCAAAACTAAATAACCCCGGTTTCGTTGATAAAGCACCCGAGGCTGTGGTTAATAAAGAACGCGAACGGGTTGCTGAAATGCAGTCTGCACTGGAAAAACTAAATGAGCAGTTAGTAAAAATATCTGCCCTGTAGCCGAGCCTTAACCCTGTAAAGTAACGGAGAACCCCGCGATGAATGTTGCACCCGAAAAACAACAGCAAATTGCCCAGTTTCATGCACCACTCATTGTGAATGTAGTGAACTCAATCAGTGACACCTCTCTGCGCCCCGGCCTTGAGCAGGTACTGAAAGCATCCGCTGAAAATGGCTGGGAAAACCTGGTCAAAGCCATACGCAAAGTACTTAAGGGGGAAAGAGACAGCAGTATACTCAACGATCTGGATGAAGAAGATCAGGTGATAGTGGACGCCATACTCAAGGGCATTCAAAACCCGGCCAGCATGCCTGACCCGAATCAGGAGGCAGACCCTACAAAGGCGGCTCCTATGCTGGCACAACTTATTCACGATGCCGGCAAGGCTGACACCAATGCACTCAGAATGCTGGGCCAGATGGCAGAACAAATGTCCAGCACTCAGGGCGACCTGGCGCGCTTTAGCACTCTCATAAAACCACTGGTTGATGGCGAGCGGGATGTTGATAAGCTGTGCGATAAAATTGGCCCGCAGGGCGAATCCCTGGTCATTGCCATATTAAATGAATTAGGCAAACTTGATAATCATTGATTTTAAGCGCCCTGATGAGGCTCTTATTTAAGCAAGCCTCCGTCTTTTCAGCATTTTATTTATCCGACGCTCAAAATTACGTTTGAATTTTAAAAAGTGACTTGTCTGGATATTTTCCTTAGTATCAACGCTATATCGCTCAAATGGTATATCTATATCCGTTATAAAAACGGGGGCACTTTCCTGATTGATTTTATTATGTAAATACTGCACACATTCTTTCATCACATCCTGTTTATAATCATCATATAAAAATTCACGGTCATTACATGCCAGGTTTAACTGATCACCGTTAACGGACTGAGTGATAACAACCTGCAAATCAATAAATGTTTTTTCCCCTGTCAGAATGTCATTTTCTACCTCATTAAATTCAATCACACCCAATTGATTCGCGCTGATCTGTATTAGTTTAAGGGAAATAGACTCTGCTTTATGAAAATTATACAGCTTCAATCTATTTCTAATATTATTGAATAAATATAACCAGTGATTTATATACGCCTCAAAATAATATGCATCAATTCCATCCACCCATAACGAACCCTGCTCATCCAATACCCAGATATGATAGCGTCGCCCAACTCGTTGAAAAAAAACCTGAACAATGTTTATTTTATTTTTCTTATATATTTCATGTAGTGGTTGTTCTGTAAAGGCCAGTCTTTCAAATTCTGTATCCCGGTAGTCTTTCATGGAATTTTCAAGCAATGAAAACAGCTCTTTTCGCGCGCCAACTGTGCTCACCTGCAGCAATGCATTGTCCTCTGAAATCAGATAATACGTGGAATCCATTCTCAGGACAAACCGTCCTTTCCGCCTTTTTTCTTTGTAGAAAAACAAAATGAGTTCTGTATAAATTTCTTCTATGCGCTGCGCCAGAAAGTTACTCTCTCCAGCACTGCAGCTAAACACCTTGAAAACCTGTGGTGGTTGACGAATACTATCCGGCAGATCAAGAGGGGCAAGCTGCATCCATTTACACAAACACTGTAATACACCTGAATTACCAGAGTATTGCTGCGTATAAACATCACCCCAGCTATTTATCAGTATTTGTTCAGCCGTTATTTCCAACTCGCCAGCCAACTCATTGAGCGTGCCATCAGAATCAGCTGTCTCGCCTATATCTGATTTTTCCAGGTAATCTTCATTATTTTTTATCGAATTTACAAACAGGAATGATTTTAACGGCCGGGCAGGCTTTTCAATGTCAAGTAAGGATACCGTCATTAAAATTTCCGGATCAATGCTCTGCATTAATACTTCAAGAATATGCCGCGCATCAACCTGCTTTATTTTATGCGCTGGGTAATCAATGGATATCTGCGTCAAATGATTAACCACTCGATTAAGCCAGCACCAGGTAAGCAGCCCTAACAAGCTATTAAAGCCATCAATAATTCTCTCATCTCCCTCAGCTGCCTCTAGCACGAGACTCCAGGCTGATGTTATTCTTTCAGGGTAATTGATATTATTGTGCCGCAAAAGAATACGCTCAAAAGCATTGTCTGCCATATCTTTAGAATTATACAATGGTATTCGACTGGTATTATCTGATAATAGATTTCGTGTATTATTAACCGCCGAATACAGTCCCTGATCACCGCCCTGCCTACTATAAGACTGAACATAGAAATCAGTGGCTTTTAAAAAAAAATGGGAAATTTTTTCTGATACAATTTTAAAGTGAGAAATACTGTCTAATATTTTGTCAAGCCCTGTTAACTTTTCCAGCCTGAAGGGTGTTCCTCCATAAATTTCATTTTCAAGAAAAGCATCAATAACTTCCGGATTTAGTTTTCCAGGTGTTTTTTTAAAGCCTATGAAAATTTTTCGAGACGGCTGATTACGCCTGTTTCTGTCTTCCTTTAAAAACGATTCAAGCAGAATATCTGATACTATTTTTACAGAAGAAGCCTCCTCCCTGCCCTGCAGAAGTGATTTTTTCAGTCTGATCGAAACACCTTCAAGATCAGGCCATTGCTCAACTTTTTCACCAAGAATAACAAGCTGGATCAGTGCAAGATCTGGAGATTGCTTACTTTCCTGTAACTGATATAGAGATGCCCTGACCAGATCATCTCTATTTGTATTCGATAAACCACCTAAATCAAAAAACTCCTCATTATCAACAAATCTCAGCTGTTTAATATATTCTACGCATGAGCTGTATTCCTTTTCTTTAGATAAAGGTACCAGCCACCAGGCAGGGTACTTACCCGCCAGAATAATTATTTCACTGTAAAAGTCATCTAAAAAATAAGCCTTGCAATTAGGCGATAATTTATGATTTGAATCCCCAGGAAAATCTTTATCGCTTATACAAACAAACTCAATATCCATGTTTTTCGATAAAAACCACTGAGATATTTTTTTTATTTTACCTTTAAGCAGAGAAACTTTTTCTCCCGTTAGCGCCGAATTGTAGAACACCCAACACAAAAGAGAGGCATCTATAGTTTTTTTCTGAAAAAAAACAGCATCTACTGCTGAGTTTCTGATCACACCTTCTGACTGATATCGGAATTTATTATTTAATTTTTTTATTTCATTTACTGATGCTTTATCTATCTCATAACCATAAACACCTACGGGCGTATCAAACCCGGAATAGCCTGGCAGAAGCCTGTTATTCAGCTGAAGAAAAGCGGGGATTAGTTTTATATATTTATATTCTCGGGCATTTTCACCCATAAAAAAATCAAGTCGATTTTTATTCCACTGTATGAATGTATCTCTTGCATCTATCACCTGAACATCAGCATTCATAGCATTTAATCGGCATCCAGATAGCGAGACATTCTTTTTTTAAAATCATCAATATTGAACGGCTTCACTATATAGTCATTAGCGCCTGCAGACAATGAACCTTTAACATCAGAAGGCTCTTTACTGCCTGTCAACATGACAATAGATGTTTTTCTCCAGTTCTGCTTACTTCTAATTCCTGTAACCAACTGAACTCCATTCATACCCGGCAAGCCTATATCCACTAACACCAGGCAAACACTGGGCATTGAATTTATCAAATTATGCGCCTGCACACCATCATCCAGCTCTATTACTTCAGCTTTATAGTTTAATAATATAGATGTCACTATCTGACGAACTATCGGGTCATCCTCGATCAATAAAACCGTTCTGGATTGTATATATGCTGAAAAACGTTGAACAAACCCCGCTGAATCGTAGGGTTTTACAGCGTAATCATTCGCCCCACTGTGCCTGGATTTTTCTATGGCACTTCTATTTTCATTGCTGCTGATCAGCAAAATAATATAAGTTTTCTCCATTCCCTCAGTTTTTCGTATATACCGACACAATGAATATCCATTTTCATCTTTTAACTCGCTATTAATAATAATTAATGTGATATTGTTTTTTTCATTTTCAGGCATTAAAATACTTTTTGCCTGCCCGGCTGATCTTGCAACGACTATTGATTGAAAACCCAGACCCTCAAAGCTTTTTTTTATTTTTAAATCTGAATCATTATCCGAATCAACAATCAGAATCACTTGCACAACCTCAAATTTAATTCGTCGATATATAACAAACAAAAAAGCAACGGTTCAATCAGTATCATATTAACCAGTTATCACCCTGTGAGTTAAGTTTTTCCCGTCATCAATCCGTCTGTATTATCTGGCTCTTCTACTCGTGATAAAACATAGGCCCCCAGTATAAAAAGCACTAATATAGAAAGTATGGAATAACGATGATTTTCAGTTAACAGAGCAACTAGCCCCATCAGCATTGGCCCGACTATCGCGGCTGACTTTCCTAGCATATTATATATGCCAAAATACTCTGCAGCCTGACCGTCCGGCACCATGCGCGCAAACAACGAGCGACTCATTGCCTGTATCCCCCCCTGAACCAGGCCTATCAATACGGCTAAAATATAAAACTCAATTGCTGTCGTCATAACAAAACCTAAATATGTAATCAGGCCATATACGCCAATGCCTGCTAATATGGATTTTTTCACGCCCACGCGACTGCCGATATACCCATAAATTATAGCGGCAGGAAAGCCAACAAACTGTGTAATTAATAATGCAAAAATTAAATCACTGGATTCAAAACCAATGGCAAGACCATAATCTACCGCCATGCGAATAATAGTATCTACTCCATCAATATATATCCAGTAGGCTATCAAAAACAAACGCGCCTGTTTGTTTTTAAATACCGCTTTAAAAGTTTTAATGGTCAGCGATACAACGCTGCTATTACTCAAAGATTCAGCGTCGGATGTGCAGTTCGTACAATGAACATCCCGGGTCCAGAAAGCCAGTGGTAAACTGAATATAAACCACCAGACTGACACCAGCACAAAACACACCATAACAGCATCAATAGCTGCGCTATACCCAAACAAGGCAGGTTGCTGGCTTATATAAACACAGGCCGCCAGCAATACCCCCCCTCCCAGATACCCCATACCATAACCAAAACCTGATATTTTATCCATATCTGATGGTTTACTGACGGACACCAGCAAGGCATCATAAAATATATTTGCCGCCATAAAGCCAACGGTGGCTATGACATATAATACTAAAACAAACAGCCAGTCACCTTCACGAGCAATGTAAAACAAGGCCGTTGATATGCTGCCAAGCACCATAAAACCCAGCAATAACTCTTTTCTAAGCCTGTACTTATCGGCTATAGCACCAAGAAACGGAGCCAGACACACTACGGTTAAACTGGCAACCGCATTACCCGTACCCAACCAGAATGTATTCTCTGAAGCAGTTAGCTCTGATGCCCAGTAGGACTTAAACACCACTGGAAAAAAACCGGCAATAACAACGGTTGCAAAGACTGAATTCGCCCAGTCATAAAGCGCCCAGCCAAAAACCGACCTGTTTTTATACATGATAGAACCTGAAAATTAAAATAGCTCAATACTATCATCAGACGAGTTTAAATTTTTGGCTTTATTCTCCAGCTGCTGATCACCTCCAGTAGCAACCATGATATTTAACTGCTCACCCATTTTGCTCAGCTCCTTGCTGTCCACTATCAGCATCTCAGTTTGTTCAATTGACCCCTGAGATAAAGATTGAATAGATACCAGGTTACTGACGGCTGAATCTGCTGATGACAGTGAACTGACCATGGTTTGCTGCAGGTTATTTGACTGAGCCGATATTTCTTTCATATACCCCACCAGTTCAGAATAGGAAACAGCAACCCCTTCCATTAGCTCATCGGATTTATCAGCCTGATCTACACTGTTTTTAATAACTGTCGATGCGCGAGCAACATGGTTCAACAAAGCATTAATAATTTCATTAATTTTCTGAGCCGACAGCCGCGTTTGCTCAGCCAGCGCTCGAACCTCGTCAGCCACTACGGCAAATCCCCGACCCTGATCACCCGCTCTTGCGGCCTCAATGGCCGCATTCAAAGCCAGCAAATTGGTTTGCTCAGAGACACCGGTAATGACCTCAATAATGCCACCAATCGACTTACTGTCCTCCCCAAGTTTTTGGATAATTTCACCGGCTTCATTTACAGATGCAGAAAGTAACATCACACCTGTAATAGCTCCGGTCATCACCTGCTTACCACTTTCACCTTCTGTTTCAGACTGATTCGCCAACTGATGAGTGCTCTGCGCAACGCCTCTGGCTACACTGATCGCTGTTTGCAGCTCATCAATAACCCGTTTCAACTGCTCAGTATCTGCCACCTGTTGCTGCATGCTCTGAGCTATATTATCTGATGCCCGTGAAATGTGCTCTGCATCCTCTGCCAGACGAACCGCCGTATCACCAAACAGAGCACAGTTGCTGCATGCTTTTGCAACCAGCTGATTATATTGATCAACAAAACGGTCTGTTACAGGGTGATTTAATAATGTATTAATTTCAGAAATTTCTTTTTTGCCCTGTAAACAGGCACCTGCAGCAGCAGTAGCCTCAAGCAACAGACGAGTCATCGCACGGTAATTCAAGCAGACCATCAGTGCCGGCAAAGTCAGTAAAACAGCCCCAATTAACATCGTTATACCTAACTGAATGAGTGTTAAGCCTGCTGATGTTTTATATATAGTTGCAATAATTAAACTAAGGCTGATAATATAGACAGCAACAATAACTGACTGCCGACTCATTAATGCATATACTTTATCCATTATAGCATTAGGTTCCTCATGTATAATTTGAATAACATCTTGTTACCTGAATAAGTGCCAATTACGCCTTTTGAAACACTGCATTAGGATTTGATTTTTTAACCCGACCAGACTCACTCCAGCAGAGTGATTACAACGAACACACAAACTAGAGCTGCAACCTGAAAAATTATATTTTTCAATAACTTACTAGAAAACGCTCCTTTTTAGAGCTATCAAACCCTGACAAAAACATTGTATAATTGCCGGGTAAAGCATAGATTGATATCATGAAAATGCAGTTTTACCAGGTGCTGTGCAACACATTTTTCATAGTATAAAAGCACATCAAAACCAGCCCTGCTGCATTTTTCATGGCATAACGTAATAAGCCTGATTCAGAAAAAACGAGTTTCAGAAACCCAGGCTAAGAATTTATGTATAACTATAGCTTATTCTCAAACATTATTAAGACATCAGGTGCCTATGAATAGAACCTTTCTTATCCTGCTTATGATTGGCACAGCCATGATGATTACGGTTATTTCTCAACACAAATCAGTTAATAACCTGGATTATATGCCATGGGAAGTTGACCGCCTTGAAAACGGCTCCATTAGAGTGTTTGCTATTACTCTTGGTAAAACCACCATTCAGGAAGCTAACCAGATATTTGCCAGTTTCGCCCAGACACGTTTAATACAGAACGATTCAATTGCTGACAGACCAGCTTACCAACTCATTGCTCGCTACAATGATCTGAGTATCGGTGGCCTGATTGCTGAGGTTCAACTGCAGTATCAACTGGATGAGGCGCAGTTACTGGCACTGCTAAAAAACCTGGAAATATCAGACAGTTCAGAGTTTAAGAAAGCACCCGATGAAAATATAAAAGAATACAAAATTGACCAACAGACAGAAATGTCCTATTTAAGCACGCCAATTGCGGGCATTACTTACATTCCCTTCATTGACTATGGAAAAGAAACCATACGCCAGCGTTTTGGTCTGGCAACAAAAGAATTGACCATTAATAAAAATGAAGAGCAGTGGTTATACCCGGAGCTGGATTTAAAAATCTTTATTTATGCCGACCGACCCGACCGCTTTGTTTATTACCGGCCAAAAAACAGGAATGACGCTTCAGATACTTCTGAAGAAAAAAAATAAATGTATCACTCACTAGTTACTAGCCCGTATATTTCATGGGTTTTTATGAATTGCAATCGTTTGATTTTTTGAGCGTACCCATAAAACATCCGGGTTAACCGAAATTAATCAGTTAACCGCACAAATGCACTGTAAGTATTTGAGAGTGTTAGTTATTCTCACTTAGTGCAAGCCACCTGTTCGGTGATGGTGCTACACCCTAAATTGCACCCCTGGGAGCACACTTTATGACACCCAGCTGATTTTTCCAGGGTTAATTTAGGATGAAAGATTCGGGCTAACGTTGTACCTATTTCATTTATACTCAGTTCGGTTTAAACCTCATACACACCATGTTCTCGCGTTGAAAGAAACTTAATATCAGGCCAGCGTTCCTGCGTCATATCAAGATTAACGCGGGTCGGCGCGATATAAACAAGATCACCGGCATGATCCAGCGCAAGATTAATTGATGCTTTAGTCTTAAACTGAGACATCATTTTCTCATCATCACACTCTACCCAACGCGCAGTCGTTACATTTACATTTTCAAAAGTACACTCAACGTTGTATTCGTGTTGCAGACGATGAGCGACCACATCAAACTGTAATATACCCACTGCACCTAATATCAGATCATTGTTATTCAGGGGGCGATAAAGCTGCGTTGCACCTTCTTCACACAGCTGCATCAAACCTTTCTGCAGTGCTTTCATTTTCAGCGGGTCACGCAACTGCGCACGCCGGAATAACTCCGGGGCAAAATTAGGGATACCTCCAAACTGTAAATTCTCACCTTTGGTAAAGGTATCGCCAATGCGAACAGTCCCGTGATTATGCACACCAATAATATCACCGGCATAAGCTTCATCCGTATGACCGCGTTCAGATGCCATAAAGGTCATCGCATCATTCAGTTTAATCTCTTTTTGAATCCGCACATGCTTTACCTTCATGCCTTTTTCAAACTTACCTGAACAGATGCGCATAAACGCAATACGATCCCGGTGCTGAGGGTCCATATTGGCCTGTATTTTAAAAACAAAACCGGTGAATTTTTCTTCATCTGCCTCAACTATACGTGCCCCGGCATCACGACTTTTGGGCAATGGCGCGAATTCATCTAATGAGTCCAGCAACTCTCTTATACCAAAATTGTTAATTGCCGAACCGAAAAATACAGGGGTGAGCTTACCTTGCCGGTAGGCCTGTAAATCAAACGCGTGGCTCGCACCTTTTACAAGCTCAATTTCATCACGCAGCTCCTGCGCCATGCCCCCCAATTGCTCGTCCAGTTGCGGGTTATCCAGTCCCTGAATAACCTCACCCTGCAGAATTTTTCCACCATGGGTCGCGCTGAACAAATGAACACAGTCATTATACAGGTGAAACACACCTTTAAAGCTTTTACCCATACCAATCGGCCAGGTCATGGGGGCACACTGTATATCCAGTATATCCTCGACATCATCCAGTAAATCAATTGGGTCCCGTGCTTCACGATCCATTTTATTAACGAAGGTAATAATGGGAGTATCCCGTAAACGACAGACATCCATTAGCTTAATGGTTCGCTCCTCAACCCCCTTTGCTGCATCAATAACCATCAGTGCAGAATCTACTGCGGTTAACGTTCGATAGGTATCTTCTGAGAAGTCGGCATGCCCCGGTGTATCCAGCAAATTAATAATGCAGTCTTTATATGGAAACTGCATCACCGATGAGGTCACAGATATACCCCGCTGCTTTTCAAGCTCCATCCAGTCAGAGGTTGCATGCCTGGCAGCCTTGCGCCCTTTCACGGTTCCGGCAAGCTGTATCGCACCACTGAATAACAGCAGTTTTTCGGTTAGTGTGGTTTTGCCGGCATCCGGGTGGGAAACAATCGCAAAGGTACGGCGACGCTGCATTTGCTGGAGCAATTCTGACATAGTGAGTTTCAACAGATACTTAAAAAATAAAGCCGAATTATACCGTATTTAGCCTGAATAGCCTGTAATTCTTAAGCCCCCACAAAACAGCGAGAACACAGCTCCTGAACTATTCATGAATGGCGCTTACTTAATAAACCGCTCTGCCACACATAAAAGCAGAGCTTCATTGCATGATGGGAACGCGGTGGGTCCACCAGGGACAGGCAAGCGCTCATACCAGGTCCGCTGCGCTGGGTCTGGTATGAGCGGTCTGAGGCTTTTAATTTTCGCAGGGGTAGTTCAGAATCTAGTCCGAGCCGTCATCCGGCTGAAATCGCTGATCAAGGCTCAGCTCTCTGGCAAACACCAACGCATCTTCACGCCCATAAGCCGAAGGATAATAGTCTTTCCTTAAGCCTATGCGATTAAAGCCTTCCTGCTGATAGAGTTCTTTCGCAACATTATTAGACTTTCGTACTTCCAGAAAAATGGAGTGGGCCCGTCTTTCTTCTGCCAGTGCTATCAGCTTATATAGCATGCGTTTACCATGCCCCTGTCCCTGAACATCAGGTGAAACACATAGATTGAGTATATGCGCCTCATCTGCAGCCACTGCAACCAGGCCATAGGATACCAGCTCATCCTGCTCCATATAAACCCAGCAGTTATAGCCCACCCGAATGCAATCTTTAAAAATACCTTCCGTCCATGGGTTAGAATAAACTGAGTTTTCTATTTGAAGAATATCACTCACATCATCTGGCTGCATTTCTCGAAAGCCTTTTACCAGGTCAATTTCGGGATTAACGGCCATCTTGATCAGCTAACCCAGTTTGTTCTTTATCTGCAACAGGTCCTGCCACACTTTTCGCTTGGTAGCAGGGTTTCCCGGCAAATCATGGGGGTGAAAAGAGGCATAAACCGGTACTCCCAGATATTTATGCTGGCGCAGGCGCAAGTCAGCCAATGGTTTCTGACTCACCAGTAATTGCTGACTTGCCAGCTCACCTAAAACCATAATAACCTCAGGCCGTATCAACTTTACCTGCGCAGACAGATGATCATCACAACAGATCATCTCTGATGTGAATGGCGTTCGTTGCTGCGGCGTCTGACACTTTACCAGACTGCTCAGATACACTGTGGTCAGATCAAAACCAATTGCCTGCAACATAGACTGCAACATGGTTTTATTTTCTGCTGTATATAAAACATGACCCAGCGGCGCATCTGTAATAATCATAAGTGCCGCATCCACATGACCTTCACCCATAACCACCTGCTCACGAACCGTGTGTAATTCACATAGCCCACACTTTTCTATCCGCACTGATAATTCGCTCAGACTATTAACATATGAAGCCGTGCTTTTATTATCGACTGGATCATATTGAGTGTCTGACTGAGAGGTATTCTGTTGTTCAACAGCTGACTGCGCCGCCCTGACTTCAGTAACCAGGTTATCAGCGTATGAGCTTTCGGGCTGAGCACTCTCGACCTCTAGCAGTGCATTTTCTGTTTCTACCGGGGAAATATCCAGAGCCGGGTCATACCAGGTCTGTATACCCATGGCGGCCAGGTATTGCTGGCGCAGGTTCTCAGACAACATTGCCAACACCCCCTGCAATAGTGGGTGCTGACATTTTTGCGAACTGTTTTCTCAGCGCTTGCACTCTTTTATACATCACCCATTTGTGGATGTGAACGGTCTGTGCCAGAAACCATAATACGGTTGAGCGCATTAATATAGGCTTTGGCTGACGCTATAACGATGTCTGTATCAGCGCCCTGACCATTCACAATTTTATCGGATTTTGACAGACGAACAGATACCTCTCCCTGCGAGTCAGTACCACTGGTAATATTATTCACAGAATAAAGCTTCAGTTCGGCTTCACTGTGGGCAATTTTCTCAATCGCCTTAAATGCCGCATCCACTGGCCCGCTACCTGATTCACTGCCAGACTGCTCTTTTCCATTAACCTGCACAACAACTTCAGCAAGTGGCTTTTCGCCGGTTTCAGAGCATACTTTTAAACTCATTAATTTAAACTGTTCGTTATCACCACTCCAGCTAGCATCCGCCATTAGTGCCTGCAAATCCTCATCAAAAATCTCATGTTTTTTATCTGCAAGATCTTTGAAGCGGGTGAACACCGTGTTTAATTCTTCCTCTGACTCAAGCTCAATACCCAACTCATTCAAACGTGTCTTCAATGCATTTCGCCCAGAGTGTTTACCCAGCACAATCTGATTTTCATTCCAGCCCACATCCTGAGCGCGCATAATTTCGTAGGTTTCGCGGCTTTTTAAAACACCATCCTGATGAATGCCTGATTCATGTGCAAAGGCATTGGCCCCGACAATGGCCTTATTGGGCTGAACCGGAAAGCCGGTGACACTTGAGACCAGCTTCGAGCATGACATAATCTGCGTGGTGTCTAATGTGCTATCGCAGGAAAACATATCCTGCCGGGTTCGTACCGCCATCACAATTTCTTCCAGCGAAGCATTACCCGCTCGCTCCCCCAGGCCATTAATGGTGCACTCGACCTGCCGTGCGCCATTCAATACAGCCGACAGTGAGTTGGCAACCGCCAGCCCCAGGTCATTATGACAATGAACTGAAAAAATCGCTTTGTCCGAATTCGGAATACGGCTAATCAGGTTTTTAATCAGATCACCAAACTGGTTAGGTAAATTATAGCCCACCGTGTCCGGAATATTGATCGTTGTTGCACCGGCATCAATAACCGCTTCGATAATCCGGCACAGAAAATCCAGCTCAGAACGTCCCGCATCCTCCGGTGAAAACTCAATATTATCGGTAAATTTTCCCGCCAGCTTTACCGCATCCACTGCCTGCTTTAATACATCATCCGGCTGCATTCGCAGTTTCATTTTCATATGAATGGGTGAAGTAGCAATAAATGTATGAATACGCGATGAGTTTGCTTTTTTCAGCGCCTCGCCCGCACGGCTGATATCTTTTGCCAACGCTCGAGAGAGCCCACAAACGGTGCTATCTTTAACCGCCTCAGCCACTGCCTGAACAGCGGCAAAGTCACCTTCTGATGCAACCGGAAAACCCGCCTCTATAATGTCGACTTTCATACGCTCAAGCGCTTTTGCTATATGCACTTTCTCGTCTTTGGTCATCGATGCGCCCGGGCTCTGCTCACCATCACGCAATGTGGTATCAAATATAACTAATTTTTCTTTGCTCATGATCTGTCCTGCAAATCAGGTTTGTATAAAATAAGATTTTTATGCGTATTTCGCCTCGCCAGAACTTTATATATGCCTTACGGCAGCAGAGTTGAGAGAACAGCTAAAGAAAGCAGGAACAGGCAGGACAGAGCATTTCCCGCAAATGCATTGCGAAAATCAAGCGTCAAGGAATTATTGGCTCTGTTTAAATTCATACTGATAAAACTATAACTATTCCAAAGGCTTTTGCCAAGCACTAATTTAAGAGAGCCTCTAAAAACCCATGAAATGCTCGCTCTTAAAGACCTGGCTTTTTTCGCCCCAGCTTGCGCAATTTGCGAAATAAGCTAAATACTGGACCGGACAGCGTATACAGAGCAAACACAATAAACAGAGATTTTGAGGTATCCAGTGCGGCCAATGCCAGTACCAGCACCATAATTAAAACCGAGAAGAAGGGCACCCTGCCCTTGAAATGAAAATCTTTAAAGCTGTAATAGAGCACATTACTCACCATCAACAGCCCCAGACTGATAACCAGAATCACCGTATATTTTGCAATTTCGGCACCCACAATCGCATTTTCAGCACCCACCCACACCAGACCGGCAATCACCGCAGCGGCTGATGGGCTGGGCAGCCCCTGAAAATAGCGTTTATCCGCTGTACCCACCTGAGTATTAAATCGGGCAAGGCGCATCGCCGCGCAGGCGGTGTAAATAAATGCCGCCAACCAGCCGAGTTTACCCCATTGCCAGCCCACATCCACCAGTGATGAAAGCGACCATTCGTACATGACCAACGCAGGAGCGACACCAAAAGACACCATATCCGAAAGGCTATCGTACTCGGCACCAAATTCGCTTTGTGTATTGGTCATGCGCGCGACCCGACCGTCTACACCATCCAGAATCATGGCAATAAAAATAGCAATAGCGGCCTTTTCAAACTGACCATTCATACCTGCCACCACCGCATAGAAACCGGCAAACATGGCCCCGGTAGTGAATATATTGGGCAACAGGTAAATTCCCCGGCGACGATAGCGTACTTTTGTTTTTTCTTCCATTATCATTAATTCTTACAAATATTATTCGTAATCTGCATTCTGCCACAGAGATGCCCTGTTCGCAGCGCTAAATTTTAATTTACTGTTTCAGAAACAACAAAGGGGCTAAAAAGCCCCTTTGATATTATACATATGACGTAAAACATCACGATCAACTAATTGCTTCTGATTAGTTTTTAGCCTTATCAACGATCTGATTTGCCTTAATCCAGGGCATCATTTCACGCAACTGACCACCCACAACTTCAATCGGATGAGCCGCATTATTACGACGACGCGCCGTCATTTCAGGGTAGTTAGTCATGCCTTCAAGAATAAAGCGCTTGGCATACTCGCCATTTTGAATATTCTTCAGTGCTTCACGCATGGCTTTACGGCTTTCTTCATTAATGACTTTATCACCGGTTACATACTCACCGTACTCTGCATTATTTGAGATAGAGTAGTTCATGTTTGCGATGCCACCTTCAAACATTAAATCAACGATCAGTTTTAGCTCATGCAGGCATTCAAAATAAGCCATTTCAGGCGCATAACCTGCTTCGGTCAGGGTTTCAAAACCCATTTTAACCAGCTCAACCGCACCACCACAAAGCACCGCCTGCTCACCGAACAAATCAGTTTCTGTTTCATCTTTAAAGGTAGTTTCAATAATTGCCGTACGACCACCGCCCACGCCCGAAGCATAAGAAAGCGCCAGATCTTTCGCCTTACCGGAAGCATCCTGATAGATCGCAATCAAATCAGGCACACCCCCACCACGAACAAATTCACTGCGCACTGTATGCCCCGGCGCTTTCGGAGCAATCATAATAACATCCAGGTCACTGCGCGGAACAATGGAGTTATAGTGAATCGCAAAACCATGGGCAAATGCCAGCGTTGCAGATTTTTTCAGGTTAGGTTCAATGTCTTCTTTATACAGCGCCGACTGAATTTCATCCGGCGCAAGAATCATAACAACATCCGCTGAGGCCACACCTTCGGCAATATCCACTACTTTTAAGCCTTCATTTTCAGCCTTCACAACTGAACCCGAATCAGCGCGTAAAGCAACCGTCACATCAACGCCAGAATCTTTCAGGTTTAATGCATGGGCATGGCCCTGGGAACCATAACCAACGATGGTTACTTTTTTGTCTTTGATTAAAGAAAGGTCACAATCTTTATCGTAAAAAATATTTAAACTCATAGGTTTGTTCTCAAATTAAATAATAAATCAGGTAATTATTCGGCCCGCTATTAACTGACCAGTACTTTGTCACTCAACACGGTATCACCCAGGGTCATACCGATCGCACCCGTACGCACAACTTCATGAATTTTGATACTGGACAACGAGGTTAAAAATGAATCGAGTTTATCCAGTGTATCTGTCAGCTCTACTGTATAGGTTGTATCCGTCACATCAACGATGCGCCCATGAAAAATATCCACCAGCCGTTTTACTTCATCACGAGCTGCACCTGTTGCTTCTACTTTTGTCAGCATCAGTTCCCGCTCGATATATTCAGACTCAGTCAGATCGACCAGCTTCACCACATCGACCAGTTTATTCAACTGCTTTTGAATCTGCTCAATAATTTCATCTGTTCCTGTGGTGACTATAGTCATTCGGGACATGGTTTCATCGTCAGTTGGCGCAACAGAGAGTGATTCAATATTGTAAGCACGGGCAGAAAACAGGCCGGCAACACGCGACAATGCCCCCGACTCATTTTCCAGCAACAGAGAGATAATATGTTTTTTCATGATGGCTTTTTCATAATGGCTTTTTTAGAATTTTTCTTTCAGGTTTAAATTAATATCATTTCATTAAGCCCTGCACCCGCAGGAATCATTGGATACACATTTTCTTCTCGTTCGGTCAGAAAATCGATAAACACCGTCCGATCTTTATATTTACCAAACGCATCTTCCAGCGCCTGGCGAACATCTTCAGGCCTTTTCACCTGAATGCCAATGTGCCCGTAGGATTCTGCCAGTGCAACAAAGTCCGGTAATGATTCCATATATGAACTGGCATAACGTTTTTCATAGAAAAACTCCTGCCACTGCCGCACCATACCCAGGTAACCATTATTCAGGGTAATAATTTTCACCGGCAAACTGTATTGAGAGCAGGTTGATAACTCCTGAATACACATTTGAATACTGCCTTCTCCGGTTATACAGGCCACCGCCGCATCAGGGTGTGCCAGCTGCACTCCCATCGCTGCAGGCAAGCCAAAACCCATAGTGCCCAGCCCGCCAGAATTAATCCAGCGGCGCGGCTTATCAAAGCCGTAATACTGGGCAGCAAACATCTGGTGCTGGCCCACATCCGAGGTAATAAACGCATCACCGCCGGTGACTTCATGCAATTGTTCAACAACAAACTGTGGCTTTATACCATCACTGCTGCGATTGTATTTCAGACAGTCCTGCGCCCGCCATTCTTCAATCTGTTTCCACCAGGCATTTAACGCGCCGACTTCGAGCCGCTGATCACTCGCCTCAATCAACTGATTTAAACCACTGATAACCTCTTTAACATCACCCACTATCGCCACATCCACTTTTACATTCTTGGAAATGGAAGCGGGGTCTATGTCCACATGAACAATACGGGCATCGGGGCAGAATTTTTCCAGATTACCCGTCACACGGTCATCAAAGCGTGCACCAATCGCAATTAACACATCACAGTGATGCATGCTCATATTAGCTTCATAGGTACCATGCATACCCAGCATGCCCAGAAACTGCCGGTCACTGGCGGGATAAGCACCAAGCCCCATTAACGTATTTGTAATGGGCGCACCTAACAGCTGAGTAAATTTCGCCAGCTGATCACTGGCATTGCTCAACACCACACCACCGCCCGAGTAGATCATGGGCTTACGCGCCTGCATAATCATTTCATAGGCCTTTTTCAGCTGTGTGGGCTGCATCTCAACAACGGGATTATACGAACGGATATTAATATCACGCGGGTATACAAACTCTGCAATATGGTCAGGAGCGGTGATATCCTTTGGCAAATCAATCACAACAGGACCGGGACGGCCGGTTGTAGCCACATAAAATGCTTTCTTTATAGTTGCAGCAATATCTTTTACATCTTCAACCAGGAAATTATGCTTAACCACCGGGCGGGTAATTCCCACGGAGTCAACTTCCTGGAAGGCATCATTTCCAATTAATGCCAGAGGCACCTGACCCGTTAACACCACCATGGGAATGGAGTCCATATAGGCTGTCGCAATACCCGTAACCGCATTAGTCGCACCTGGGCCTGAAGTGACCAGCACAACCCCCGGCTTACCTGTACTACGGGCATAGCCATCTGCAGCATGCGTTGCCGCCTGCTCATGACGCACCAGCACATGTTGTAACTGTTCCTGCTTATAGAGCGCGTCATATATATGCAACACCGCTCCACCAGGATAACCAAACAGATGCTCAACACCTTCTTCAATCAGGCTTTGAACAACGATTTCAGCACCGGACAATTCCACCTTTGATGTCTCCAACCTTTAAAAAACCTTATAAATCATACACTTTTAACATTGCACAGGATTATGCAAGCCGTACAGTTTAAACTAAATTCAAACACAGGTCATCCCCATTCCTTCGCAAGCTTTTAATTTTCTAACTCACACAGCTCATCAATAAACAGCCTGAATCTCCAACACCCCAAAATAATCCAGAAATAACTCAGGCACTCATAATCCTGGATTAATCAGTTGGGCGCAAAAAAGATGTGTAAGCAATTGATTTGGATAGCGCAATGAAAAAAGCGCAAATGGCGAGCCCTTCGCTGACGTGCAGGGATGCACTAATATCGTGGTTGCAGGATGCAAAGGAGCGAAGACGTGCAGGGATGCACTAATATCGCGGTTGCAGGACGCAAAGGAGCGAAGACGTGCAGGGATGCACTAATATCGCGGTTGCAGGACGCAAAAGAGCGAAGAC
>UOFI01000054.1_pt1 | contig 144820 bp, 121 predicted proteins | sample 1988361 | NCBI WGS metagenome assembly UOFI01 (sample SAMEA4712194, study PRJEB27164) | hydrothermal vent metagenome | biome: marine basaltic hydrothermal vent biome; feature: marine hydrothermal vent; material: mineral | place: Pacific Ocean | collected 2011-06-14/2011-07-23 | depth 1689 m
CGTCTTTCGTCTTTCGTCTTTCGTCTTTCGTCTTTCGTCTTTCGTCTTTCGTCTTTCGTCTTTCGTCTTTCGTCTTTCGTCTTTCGTTCCTGTTCGACAAACACCGAACAGGAACCAGATTATGTTAAGTCCACGACTAACGACTAACGACTAACGACTAACGACTAACGACTAACGACTAACGACTAACGACTAACGACCTCGTTCAACTCCCCCATTGGCCAGCGGGCCCGCACACTGATTTCAAGCGGCTCGGACTCTCCCGCCATAAGCCGCAGGCAGCCGGCATAGGCAATCATCGCGCCATTATCTGTGCAAAACGCTATGCGGGGGTAAAATAATTCTCCACCTTCCTTTTCCAGCATTTTCTTCAGCGACTCACGCAAGCGCAAGTTAGCCCCCACACCACCCGCAATCACCAGCGTTTTTACATCCAGCTGACGAATCGCCCGACGACATTTAATGCTCAGGGTATCAACCACCGCTTCTTCAAAGGCACGGCAGATATTTGCCTGAGTCTGCTCATTATCATTACCCTGCTCAACTTCTGACTGCCAGGTATTCAGACTAAAGGTTTTTAAACCACTAAAACTGAAGTCCAGCCCGGGGCGGTCAACCATCGGCCTTGGAAACTTATAGGCACCCGCCTCGCCTTTTTCAGCCAGTTTTGCCAGTATCGGCCCACCGGGATACCCCAGACCCAGCATTTTAGCGGTTTTATCAAAAGCCTCTCCCGCCGCATCATCCAGGCTTTCGCCCAGTAATTTATATTGGCCGACGCCTTTCACTTCTGCCAGCAAGGTATGCCCACCCGATACCAGTAAAGCAATAAAAGGAAAGTCAGGTGCCGGATCTTCCAGCATCGGTGCCAACAAGTGACCCTCCATATGATGAACCGCCACCGCCGGCACTCCCAGAGCCATCGCCATTGCCCGGCCAGTGGATGCCCCCACCATTAAAGCCCCCACCAGGCCAGGACCAGCGGTATAAGCAATACCATCCAGCTGAGATTTTTCAATTCCCGCCTGCTGCAACACCTGACTCGCCAACGGCAATAGGTAACGCACATGGTCACGGGAGGCCAGCTCCGGCACCACCCCACCGTATTCACCATGCAATGCGATTTGTGAGTGTAAAACATGTGCCAGCAGACCTTTTTCAGAGTCATACAGCGCTAATCCTGTCTCATCACAGGATGATTCAATGCCTAAAACTATCATTTTTATCTACTTTTAACCTTTATCTACATATTTAATTTGGTAATTACTGAAAAACTGATATAATCCCGCGGTTCCACGGCCCCGAACTGGTAAGCCTACTTATAATTTTAGTTATTTTAGAGTGAGAATTCTGAATGCCACAAGTAAAAGTTAAAGACAACGAGCCATTTGACGTTGCTCTGCGTCGTTTTAAACGTTCATGCGAAAAAGCCGGTATTTTAACCGAAATCCGTCGTCGTGAGTGCTATGAAAAGCCCACAACTGAGCGTAAGCGCAAAGCAGCTGCTGCTGTTAAACGCAACCTGAAGAAGCTCTACAAAGAGCGTGAACGCCTGACTCGCAACCCTCATCGCCGTCGTTAATCCTTAGCGATTCAAAACTACAACTAAGGATTATTGACCAGAATGAGTGAGCCGTCCAGCCTGAAAAAAGATCTCACAGACGCCATGAAAGCCGCCATGAAAGGTGGTGACAAGAAGCGACTGGGTGTTATTCGGCTAATACTGTCTGCAATTAAGCAGATAGAAGTCGATGAGCGTATTGAACTGGATGACAATCGAATACTCGCAGTACTCGATAAAATGCTCAAACAGCGCAGAGAGTCGATCAGCCAGTATAAAAATGCCGGCCGTGACGATTTGGTAGAGCAGGAGGAGTACGAAGTCGGCGTATTGAAAGGCTATCTGCCAGAAGAGCTCAGCGATGCAGAAATTGAACAGATGATTGCAAAAGCGATTAAGGACACCGGTGCCAGTTCCATTAAAGACATGGGCAAGGTCATGGGCATACTCAAACCTCTAATGCAGGGACGTGCCGATATGGGTGCCGTGAGCGGAAAAATAAAAGCCACTTTAAACGCCTGACCCATACTATTTCATAAATTTGTGAACATTTTTGAAATATAACAGGTAATATCGCCCGCTTATAATTACTTTTAAGCATATTTCAAACGCCATCGAGCTTGTCAGACCATTAGCGCATCGCTTTATACCGGTTTTCTTAACCGGCGACTGCTGTTCTCGAAAGCACTGAAATATCCAGACTCATTTCTACTGAATATAGATTCGTACCAAACAGAATAAATCACATGACTGAATTAAAAAATGATCGCTTCCTTCGCGCCCTGTTAAGACAACCTGTAGATAAAACACCCATCTGGATTATGCGCCAGGCCGGTCGCTATTTACCCGAATACCGCGCCACCCGGCAAAAAGCCGGTGACTTTATGAGCCTGTGCATGAACCCCGAGCTGGCCTGCGAAGTGACTCTGCAGCCACTTGAACGCTTTGACCTTGATGCGGCTATTCTGTTTTCTGATATCCTCACCATACCGGATGCAATGGGACTGGGGCTCTATTTTGAAACCGGCGAAGGCCCCCGCTTTAAAAACCCGGTGCGCACAGCCAAAGACATAAAAAATCTGCCCATTCCAGACCCGGAAGTCGAATTAAAGTATGTAATGGATGCCGTACGCACAATTCGTCGTGAACTTAATGGCCGCGTCCCCCTGATTGGCTTTTCAGGCAGCCCATGGACACTCGCTACCTACATGATTGAAGGCGGCAGCAGCAAAACTTTCAGCAAATCTAAAGCCATGTTATTTGATGAGCCCGCATTGGCCCATGTACTGCTGGATAAAATCGCACAGTCAGTAACCAGCTATCTGAATGCTCAGGTTGCAGCAGGCGCTCAGGCGCTGATGATTTTTGACACCTGGGGCGGCAGCCTTAACCCTGAAATGTATCAGATGTTTTCTCTCAGCTACATGCAGAAAATTATCTCCAACCTGACCCGTGAAAGCGACGGCCGACAGGTACCGGTTGTACTGTTCACCAAAGGCGGCGGACAATGGCTAAATAATATGGCTAATACCGGTTGCGATGCTCTGGGCCTGGACTGGACTACCAATATTGCCAACGCAAGAACACTGGTCGGTAACCGGGTTGGCCTGCAGGGCAATATGGACCCGAATACACTCTATGCCTCACCAGAAGTTATTCGCACTGAAGCGGCTAAAATTCTTAAAGATTTTGGCCCGGGCGAAGGCCACGTGTTTAACCTGGGGCACGGCATAACACCGGACATAAACCCGGATCATGTCAAAGTACTGGTTGATTCAGTGCATGAGCTGAGTGAGCAATATCATAAGTAAAGCTCTCGATCATACCTGATAAATATTTCAGAGCCCTAAGACAGCAAGCCGTCAGGAGAAAATTTCTTTTGCCGGCTTAGCTGCATGGTCTGCTCAACGGCTTATCCGCCCATTTCCGTTTTCACTGCCCCGCAGCATCCAGCATATAAACAGCAACCTGCTCAGATGAGAAGCATCAATATAAGCAGGAACCTTTGACCCGGAAGGCATTCCTTGTCAGAATCCCTTTATTAAATCAGTTGGACGCCATAAAGTGTGCCTCCGGGAGTTCCCATGTTGATCATTATGGGACGTAATCAAAAAGAGCGCTAATGGTGAGTCCTTCACTGACCGCTTTGATATAGTCAGATGTGCTCCCAGGCGTGTAATTCAGGGTGCAGCACCAGCACCGAACAGGTGACTTGCACTAAATGAGAATAACTAACATTCTCAAAGACTTACCGTGTATTTGTGCGGTTAACTGATTTATTTAGATTACAACAATATATTCAATTTTTAGCATCGAAGGATTTTTTCAGCATGATCAAAAAATGTCTCTACCCCGTAGCGGGCTACGGCACGCGCTTTCTACCCGTCACCAAATCTATGCCCAAAGAAATGCTCCCCATAGTGGACAAACCTCTCATACAGTATGCTGTAGAAGAAGCCATGAATGCAGGTATGACGGATAATGCTTTTGTAACCGGTCGGGGCAAGTACTCCATTTCAGATCACTTTGATATCAGCTATGAACTGGAAAACGAGATATCCGGTACAGGAAAAGAAGAAAAACTGACCGATATTCGTGAATTACTCGCTAACTGCAGCTTCACCTACACCCGGCAGAAACAGATGAAAGGCCTTGGCCATGCCGTGCTTATTGGCGAGCGTATGATTGGTGATCAGCCTTTTGGCGTTATTCTGGCAGACGACCTGTGCATCCCCGAACAGGGCGGCAAAGGTATTATGGCGCAAATGGTTGACCTGTATAAACAGTTTCGCTGCAGCATCGTCGCGATTGAAGAAGTACCAAAGGAAAACATCAGCAGCTACGGCGTTATTGACGGCGAAATAATTAGCGATAATATTTTTCGCGTAAAAGACATGGTTGAGAAACCACCCGCCGACAAAGCCCCCAGCAATATGGCCGTTATCGGCCGCTATATCTTAACACCGGATATTTTTGATATTTTGCGTGACACCCGCCCCGGTGCCGGAGGTGAAATACAGCTTACCGACGCCATTAAGGCACAGGCAAAAAATGGCTGTGTCATGGCTTATAAATTCAAAGGTCGTCGTTTTGACTGCGGCAGCGTTGATGGTTTTATAGAAGCCACAAATTACTGCTACGAAAACATCTATAAGAAAAAATAACGACCTCCTTATAATCCTAATTAATCAGCTGGGCACCTACAGCATTACTGTACGATCAACTGATTAATTTAGGTTTAATAACGTTAACATACCTGAAAATAGTGCTTTGCAATGACAATATTTTTTCACCTTAAGATATAAACTTAAAGCAAACATTCACAGTGGCAGTAAGTGCCTTTAAAATAAGCAGCCGTCCGAATATTTCATGGGTTTTTGAGAATTGCAGTCTATCTGGCTAAGTAGATTGCTCAAAAAAGCTTAAAGTCAGGTTATTCACAGGCTTTGAGTTTTTTTGAGCAATCTATGGCTGCAAATTCAAAAAGTACACACTGTATTTTTGTAAATCACTAAAAAATTGCTTTAACACATTCATTTAAATAACAATCGTTTAATTTTTTGAGCATCCCCATGAAATATTTGGGTTAAATACCGTAATAAGTGTTTTATCAGGCAATTAATGTAAAATCCAGTTGACCTCCATGTTTCATACGACTATTCAGCGTTTTATTGAATAGTCAGAGATGCACTTATGCCGCGCCATAACAAACCCGGCCAATTGATAAAAATTTTAAGAGCTTCCTATGTTTATAGTTAATCTATATAAAAAAATGAGTCCTTTCCAACGGGTAATTATTGCCTTACTCCTCGGCATTAGCACAGGCATCATTATCGGTGAACCCACTGGAAACCTTGAAATTTTAGGCAATGCCTATATTCGTCTGCTGCAGATGACCGTTATACCTTATGTGCTGGTATCCATTGCCGGCGGGCTGGGTAAATTAGACAGCGACATGGCGTCAAGTATTGGTATCAGAGCGGTTAAAGTTATTTTAATGATATGGTTATCAGTCATGCTGACCCTTTTATTATTACCGCTGGCTTACCCCAACTGGGAAACATCCGGTTTTTTCAGCTCCAGCCTGATCACCGAAGCGGCTCAATTTAATTTTCTGGATCTGTACATCCCCGCTAATATTTTTGCATCCCTCTCTAACACCATTATGCCTGCCGTTGTCCTCTTTTCGTTACTAATGGGTATTGCTCTTATTCGGGTAAAAAACAAGGAAATGTTCCTTAGCCTGGCGAGCAATATAGGGGATAGTTTAATGGGCATGGCATCCTATGTGGCCAAATTAGCTCCTCTTGGCATTTTTGCAATTTCAGCGGCAGCAGCTGGCACTCTGCAGGTTGAAGAGCTGGGTAGATTGCAGGTTTTTCTCTGGGTGTACTTAATAGCGGCGGCATTACTTGGTCTGGTTTTACTTCCGCTGATTATTCACTGGGCTACCCCCTTTAGTTATCGCGAAGTTCTCTCAACCGCCGGCGAAGCTGTCATCACGGCTCTGGCAACAGGCACGGTGCTGGTTGTATTACCCATGATTGTTGATCGCTGCAAAGAATTGCTGGCAAAACACGGCATGGACTGCGAAGAAACCCACTCAACCGTCGATGTCATCGTGCCCACCGCTTATAGCTTTCCAAGCACAGGTACATTGCTCGGGCTTGGCTTTATTTTGTTCTCAGCCTGGTACGTTGGCTCGCCTTTAACCCTCGACCAGTACCCCTCCTATGTCATTATGGGCGCGCTAACGGCCTTTGGCAGTATGTCAGTCGCTATACCTTTTATGCTGGATTTTTTTGGCTTACCCGCAGATCAGTTTCAGCTGTATTTACTGGGCAGTGTCGTTACCGCTCGATTTGCCACAGGCCTTGCAGCCTTGCATGGCTTTGTTGCAACGCTACTGGTCGCATCAGCCGTTCTAAATCGCTTAAAATGGCACCGAATGGCGCAAGCTATAGGTGTACACCTGGGCATAACATTTGCTGTCATGATCGCTGCAGGCATGACCCTGACCTATCTTATTCCCTATGAATATACCGGTGTACGGACATTTGAGTCCATGCAGCTAATGGCGCAGCCGGCAAAAATCAGCAACATGAAACAATTAACGCCGCTCAGCCAGGCTGAGCAATCACGCCCAAGAATGGACGTCATTCAGGAACGCGGCACAATTCGTGTAGGCTATTTTTCCAACACACTGCCCTATGCCTTTCGTAACGGCAACAATAAAGTCGTTGGCTTTGATATGGAACTCATACATGCACTGGCTAATGACCTGGATATGAAAATAAAAATTATACGCCTTAAATCCCGTGACATTGAAGTACAGGCATTAACAGACGGCAGCATTGATATCACAATAGGTGGCCGCGCCATCACACCCAAAAGAGCACTGGATGTTACGTTCAGTGACTCATACACTTTTCACACTGCTGGCTTACTCCTCACCGACTCAAGAAAAGATGAGTACGCAACACTTGAGCAGATAAATATGAATAACGATGTTACACTGGGCTATATCCCCAGCAATTATTATAAAAAAATTGCTCAAAAATACTTCCCTAATGCAAAATTGGTTGAAGTTGATAGCCCCAGAAACTTCATTAAAGGAAAACCTGAAGGTGTAGATGCACTTATTTTCTCAACCGAAACCGCTTCGGCATGGGCAATGCTCTATCCTGAATACTCTGCGATCATCCCTAAAGGCCTTAAGTTAAGAGCGCCGGTTGGTCTCACAATGCCAAAGGGTGAAATCGAATATGCGCAGTTTATTAATACCTGGCTTAAGCTCAAAAAAGAAAACGGCTTTCAGCAGCAGGTATATAATTACTGGATTCTAGGACAAAACCCTAAAGCAAAAAAAATCCGCTGGTCGGTAATTAAGGATGTGTTTGGCTGGGATATTTAACCTTTAAAAGACTAATAGACAACTAGCTCACAGATATTTTGCAGGATTACATTAAAGTAGCAAAAATATCATGTTCCATTAACATTGACTAAATAACCATTTTTATGACAGGGTTTTCAAAATTAATTACCTGAGCATTAATCATATGAAAAAAACACTGAGCTTTATAATTCTAACGTTTATGTCCTCGCAAAGCATGGCGGAAGAAGGTACTGAAGTCAGTATTTTTGGCGGTTATAGAGCTGGAGGTGAGCTGGAAAACACCGATACTGGAAACAACGCCTCTTTTGGTGAAACAAATAGCTATGGCGTAATTATCGGTACCGATTATGGTGCCAGGCATGTTATGGAGTTTCTCTACTCATATCAAAAAACAGACTTAACCGACACCGGCAGCATCCCAAACAGCAAATTATTAAACCTCGATATTGAATACTTTCAATTGGGCGGCAGTCAAATCTGGGACGGTGAGAAAACAGATAAGTTCTTTGGTGGCACCCTGGGGGCGATTCACCTAAGCCCCAATAATTCCGCATTGTCATCTAAAACCCGCCTTTCTATGAGTTTTGGCGGCGGCATGGTCTATAAATTCACTGAAAATATAGGCCTTAGGCTGGAGTTACGAGCTTACCTGTCTTCACTGGGTGACAGCAGCGCGTTTTGCGGCCCAAATAACCAGTGCGTTGTGGTGGGCGATGGCTTTATGACCCAGGTAGATGCAAATGCCGGTGTAAGGTTCAGGTTCTAGCAACAGAAAAAGCTTATAATTACCCCACAAACAATCCTGCCTTTATTTTTCTGAATGCGAGACAATACCGACTCGGTTAAAATAGAACGCTTATTAATGCCCAATTAGAACATCTGAATTTTAGTCACTCATTATTTAATTAATATAACTCTACTAATAACGAAGGAAAAACATGAAAACACTTTTTACAGCTTTAACACTGGCATTTCTATTTACACTTAATGCCTGTACATCAATGAGCACATCAACTTCAAATACTGACATGACTTTCGAGTCTGACACCGACCCTAAAGCAAATTTTAGTGGTTACAAATCTTATATGTGGATGGGTTCAGCATCCATGCTCAATGACCCAGACAGTCAGTGGGTAAACCCAGACTTTGATGCCAATGCAGAAATCAAACTCCTGATCGATAATGCTTTACGCGCTAAAAACATGACTGAAACAGCACAAAAGCCTGACGTCATTATCGGCTATGCTCTGGGTGTTAATATGGGTAATATTGAATATAAAGAAAACCCGGATAAAACATTTAAAACGCTTGAAGCAGCGCCAAAAGGCGCACTGATTATTATAATGGTAGACGCAGAGACAGGTGTGGTTATCTGGGCAAGTTCCGCTAAAGCAGATATCCAGGGAAACACTGGCGAAAATGCAAAAAATCGCCTGAAATACGCAGTAGAGAAAATGCTTAGCACCCTTCCAAAGTAATAATTCAAATCAGGCTTCATGACGCACTTTATAGCTGCCATGAAGTCTGCACAATAATATGCCTTCGTGAAATTTCTAATATGCATTATTTCAAAACATCTTTTTCTCATACATCGATTAAGAGCAACCAATGGAATACATAAAATATAATTTAATGAAGAATATAATTATCATTTTGTTATTAAGTAGCTTTACGGCATCAGCTGGTGGCTTTGACTCACTCAGCGACCGAGAAGAACGCTGGGAACTGTCTTTTCAAACCCGCTATATAGACTCTATCAATATTGATTTTAAAGGCGGCGCTGAAGCGGACCTTAATGACACACTGGCCTGGGCCATCGGCCTTGGCTACAACTTCACGGAAAACTGGGCGTTTAACTTTGATATGGGCTGGAGCGAGGCAGGCTACTCCGGCACACGCATAGACGACAATGGCACGCCCGCGACTGTTTCAGGTGACCTGTATACCAGTACCGCTAATTTCAGCGGCATTTATAACTTCACAAATAAACGCTTTACTCCTTTTGCCGGAGCATCCATTGGCTGGACATTCATTGATAGCAATATACCGAGCGGCGAGCCACCCCAGACAATCTGCTGGTGGGACCCCTGGTGGGGATATGTCTGCAGCAACTATCTACCAACTAAAACAAGCACAGAATTTAATTATGGCGTTGTCCTGGGAATGCGTTTCGATATTAACGAAAAGCTGTTTTTCAGGGGCAGCGCGGGTAAGCAATGGATTGACTTTAAAAACGTCTCTGGTACCCCGGATTTAACTGTATTTCGTTTTGATATCGGCGTAATGTTTTAGCAATACCCCATAAGTTTCCGGGCACTTAATGAGTACCCGGGAAAAATAATTTCAGGTTAAATTCGAAACCCGGTAACGGACGACCTGCAAAATGCAGTTTACATCTCTGGACTGTTGTCAATTATCTGCTTTAAAACACCGATTCGATCAAGCGCTGATGATGTTAGACTTTGTGCTGTCAACATTAATGACTCGCCCGCAGCCGTTTCAACGATAGCATCATAGAATGCAAAGCTCCGATCACAGCACGCCCACAACCGCTGAAAACCAACATCGGCGTTATCCAGTTTTTGTTTGAAAAAAATATTTTGTGATTTCAATCGCTCAAGATTTTCAGTCACTTCTTTACCGGGTATAATATTATGGCGAACTTTTTCATTCAAAGCCGCTTCATTCTTAGACACATGCTGCTGTAAATCACTGACCAGTGCTTTTATTTGCGAATTTTTTTCAGCCGTCTCAAGCATTTGCCCGATTAAGTAATTATCAATATGAATTGCAGCAGATAATAAATCCGCTTCAGTGCGAATAGCCAGGGGGTCAAGCCTGAACTCAACAGCTCCAACCTCACGCATATCTGATTTTTGCGCTTTATGATAAGCAAACCGCCGCTCTGCCCTGAGCAGTGCAGCATGTGCCAGTTCTTCACGCGCCAGATTTTCTGCATATTTTTGCAACTCGGTATCTTCTGAGTACGCAGCCACCCGAGTATAAAAATGAAAGGCAATTTCCTCATTATGCACAGCAAAGGCCAGCGCTTTATATGGTGTACTGTAATATGGATCACAGGCATCTTCACTATAAGCTGCAGCAGAAACATGCGGCAAGCTCCAGCTCATTAAGCCAGCGTCAGCAGAGGCCTCATCAAAAACAATACCTTGCTTAGACATCCAGTTCAATAATGACGCTTCATGTGCCGCCTCTTCAATCACCATTCTTTCAAATAAAGCGGCTACAGATTTATTATTTGCTCTGTGCATAGATTCAGCCAAACGGCTATATTGACGTATAGCTTCTCGCTCTGCCTGTAACGCAACAGAAACCAGATCACACATGGTCGTTACTTTTTCAGAAAACATATTTCATTATCGCCTTTCTCTGCTCAATCTAAATTTTTAATCACCACTTGACCGAAGTCATTTAAATTTCGACAAAATGGTATGCATAATCCTGATGAACCCAGTTAAATACCCGTAGGTGCAACTTCCAATGCAAGAACATCCATCAATAGCTCACGATCTATTCAAAGTGCTTATAGTTTTCAATAACTTAGAGCTACTGCATGCGCTTTGCGTATTTTCAGAATAGTTAAATCGCAGTATATAACATAAACGGCACACATAAAGTGCAGCTCGTAAAATTTATACTATAAATGATAAGCAAATTAACTTAGGAGCCTGACGCCCTTGCTACCTGTATTTTTTAAGCCAGTTGAGAGAGAGCAATGCCACTTTGTCATGCGCCTGTTAATATTGTTATTCGTATTGCTACAGTGGGCTATCCCTGGTATCACGCTTGCAGGCTCTGAACTGCCTCGATTCCTTGACGCCATAAAACTCCAGGATATCTACCCTGGGGCAGACAGAGTGGGGGCACCTGCTGGAGAGCCGCCAGCTGCTCCGGTTTATAAAAACGGTAAAGCCAGCGGATTTATTTTTCTGACTTCGGACTATGTCAATACAACCGGGTATTCAGGCAAACCCATACACCAGCTGGTCGCCATCAATATGCAGGGCATTATTCAGAAGGTTTTGCTGCTCGAACACCATGAACCCATTGTGCTGATCGGCATTCCGGAAAAACGCATTACCGCCGTACTGGCAGACTATGAAGGCCTGAATGTGGGTCGGCTGGTACAGGGAACCCAGAACCACCAGGTAGACGTCGTCAGCGGTGCCACGGTTACGGTTATGGTCATGGATGACAATATACTGCGCTCAGCCATCAAGGTTGCGCGACAGTACGGCCTTTCAGGCCTGGAACCCGAACGCAGACAGAGCGGCCCGGTTGCCTCGGTTAATCAGAGCATCAGTGTTATCAAAAACTGGCAAAATCTAATAGACGAAGGTTCTGTGCAACAGTTAAAAATGACCTTGGGTGAAATCAATCAGGCCTTTAAAGACAAGGGAAACCCACAACTGCTTAAATTTGCCGAAGAAGGCGATGACGATGAAATTTTTATCGACCTTTACGTCGCCGTCGTTTCTATCCCCAGCATTGGCCGTAGCCTGCTTGGCGAAAGAGAATATCAGAATCTTCAGAAAAAATTACAACCCGATGAGCAGGCGATTTTACTCGCAGGTGACGGGCGCTTTTCATTTAAAGGCTCAGGTTATGTTCGGGGCGGAATTTTTGATCGTTTTCAACTGGTTCAGGGCGACACATCCATCCGTTTTCACGATCGCTATCACAAGCGCCTGCGTAAACTGGCTGCAGCTGGTTCACCTGAACTAAAAAATGTTGATCTATTTAGAACCCCCGCCGATTCAAAATTTAATGCAGCAGCACCCTGGAAATTACAGCTACTGGTGGGGCGCGAAACTGGCCCGACAAAAAAAGTTTTTCTCACCTTTGATCTCAATTACCATGTACCAAAAACTTACCTGACATTTACAGAAAAAGATAAAAAACCATCTGTAAATTCCAAAACCACACCTCTCTGGAAAAAAATGTGGCGATTGAAAATACCCGAAGCAGCAATACTCGGCATTGCACTTAGCGTGTTGACGCTGATCTTTTTTTTCCAGGACTGGCTGGTTAAACGCCCGAAGCTAACCGATCAGGTCAGAGTCGGCTTTCTTGTTTTCACCCTGTTCGGTATTGGCTGGTATTTCAATGCACAGCTTTCCGTTGTCAATATACTGGCCATGTTTAATGCACTGGTCAGCGGTTTTGACTGGAGCTATTTTTTAATGGAACCACTCATTTTTATTCTGTGGGGTTCGGTTGCAGTAGCTCTATTATTCTGGGGCCGTGGCCCCTACTGCGGATGGCTATGTCCGTTTGGAGCTTTGCAGGAATTAATTAATCGATTAGCTAAAATTTTAAAAATAAAACAGTTTGTCGTACCCTGGGCCATACATGAGCGCATATGGACGTTTAAATATTTAATTTTTCTTTTGCTGTTCGGCTTTTCACTGCATTCACTGGAATGGGCCGAACGCCTGGCCGAAGTTGAACCGTTTAAAACAGTTATTATACTAAAGTTTATTCGCGACTGGCCCTACATACTCTTTGCACTGGCCGTACTACTACCGGGTATTTTTATTGAACGATTTTACTGTCGCTATCTGTGCCCTCTGGGCGCTGCACTGGCCATCCCCGGACGTATGCGCATGTTTGCCTGGCTTAAGCGCTACAAAGAATGCGGCACACCCTGTCAACGCTGCAGCAATGAATGCATGGTTCAGGCCATACATAAAGAGGGTGAGATTAACGTAAACGAGTGCCTTTACTGCCTGCACTGTCAGGTAGTTTATTCTGACGACCATGCTTGCCCGGTGGTTGTACAGAAACGACTGAAGCGAGAGCGCAGAAATGCACGCCCTGCTGCAGATATGAGTAAAGAAACACCTGCGATCACAATAGCGTTAGAAGCAGGATAAACAGCGTAATTTTTATAAACAACTGGCTCTGCTATTAACTTAACCAATTACCTGCACCAGACCAGGTACAACATAAGGTGAGAAGGAATGAAAAACAAAACTGATAAAAATAACCCGCATCAGAATGAAACCGAAGAAGCCGGTATCACTCGACGTCAGCTTCTGGGAGGATCGGTCAAACTGGCGGCGCTTGCCGGCATTGCCGGCCTGACCAGTGTTATGACCCCCGAAGCTGCAATTGCTGCATCAAAAAACAAAGCAGAAGTCGCACCGGGAGACCTTGATGAATACTATGGTTTCTGGAGCAGCGGGCAGGCAGGTGAACTGCGTATTTTAGGCATGCCCTCCATGCGTGAGCTTATGCGGGTACCGGTATTTAACCGTTGCAGCGCCTCCGGTTGGGGTGCAACCAATGAAAGTCGTAAAATCTTACGCGATGGCCTGTTACCAGATACAAAGAAATTCCTGGATTCTAACAACCGTGGCGGCGTCTGGCTTAATGGTGATTTACACCATCCACATATGTCATTCACCGATGGTACCTATGACGGGCGCTACCTGTTCATGAATGACAAAGCCAATACCCGGGTTGCACGTGTGCGTTGTGATGTAATGAAGTGCGACAAAATTATAGAAATACCCAATGCCGCTGATATTCACGGCTTACGCCCACAGAAATATCCACGCACCGGTTATGTGTTTGCCAATGGTGAACACCGCGTACCACTTCCTAATGATGGCAGCATTCTCGATGAACCTGAAAAATATCACGCCATTTTTACCGCCATCGACGGTGATAAAATGGAAGTTGCATGGCAGGTTATGGTGGACGGCAACCTCGATAACTGTGATGCAGACTATCAGGGGCTGTATGCCTTCGCCACCTGCTATAACAGCGAAGAGGCAACAAACCTTGTTGGCATGATGGCAAACGAACGCGACTGGGCAGTGGTGTTTGACCTTAAAGCCATTGAAGCCGGCGTCAAAAAAGGCGACTTCAAAAAAATTAATGGCGTAGCTGTACTTGATGGTCGCAAGGGATCAAAGTACACCCGATATATTCCAGTACCAAACAGCCCCCACGGCTGCAATACCGCACCTGACGGACACCACGTTGTCTTCAATGGCAAACTCTCACCCACTGTCACCGTTATTGATGTCAGACGCCTGCCCGACCTGTTTAAAGATAAAATAAAACCACGGGATACAGTAGTTGCCGAACCAGAGCTGGGCCTGGGTCCATTGCACACGGCCTTTGATGGTAAGGGCAATGCCTACACCACTCTGTTTCTCGACAGTCAGGCGGTAAAATGGAATATCAAAAAAGCCATTGATGCTTACAATGGCAAAAAAGTGAAGCCGATTCTCGACAAGGTTGATGTACACTATCAGCCGGGGCACAACCATACCTCTATGGGCGAAACAAAAGAAGCCGATGGTAAGTGGCTGGTGTCACTCAATAAATTTTCCAAAGACCGCTTTATTAATGTCGGCCCGTTAAAACCTGAAAACGAGCAGCTCATTGATATCTCGGACAAAAAAATGAAAGTCGTACATGACGGCCCGACCTATGCTGAACCCCATGATGTCATTATCGTTCGTGCAGATATTGTTAACCCTGACTCTCTCTGGACCTACGGTGATCCGATGTGGGCCGTTGCCACTGCGCAGGCTAAAAAAGATGGCGTTAAACTGGGAAGCGACTCCAAAATCATTCGAGATGGCAACAAAGTACGTGTTTACATGTATTCAATCGCGCCTAACTTCAGTATGGAAAAATTCACAGTTAAGCAGGGCGATGAAGTCACGGTTTATATCAGCAATGCCGATGCCATTGACGACCTGACCCATGGTTTCACCCTTGCTAACTATGGCGTTGCCATGGAAATCGGGCCACAACAGACATCATCCATTACCTTTACAGCTGATCGTGCGGGTGTTCACTGGTTCTACTGTCAGTGGTTCTGTCATGCTCTGCATATGGAAATGCGGGGTCGTATGCTGGTTGAGCCCGCTTAGGTATACGCTGATCTGTAAGTCACAGACAAACCGCTCTTCAGTCGGTTTATTTACTCTGAATTTTTATCAAAGGGTAAATAAACCGACTGTCGGGCGGTTATTGTTATGGTTTTTATTTCTGATTTCTTCTGCACTCTACGCAAAAGAAATTAAGATCGCTCCCGGCAATGGTACACTGCAGCTTGCAATTGACACCGCACATGCGGGTGACACCCTGCAACTTACAACCGGCACCTATAAAGGGTCAATCAATATACACCGTAGCCTCTCACTGCATGGAAATAAAAAAAGTATTATTGATGGTGATGGCTCAGCACACGTAATAACTGTTTCAGCCAAAAATGTTTTAATTAAAGACCTGACCATTCAACACTCAGGTAATGACCTGAATGCTGAGAACAGCGGCATTTTTATTACCGACAAAGGTGATAATGCACGCATAGAATCAAACCACCTTAAAAACAACCTCATTGGTATTTACCTTAAAGGCCCCGAAAACGTGATGGTTAACAACAATCAGATTATCGGCAGCCAAAACCATCGCATAAATGACCGGGGCAATGGCATTTATCTGTGGAACACACCGGGATCCGTGATAAAAAATAACAGCATCCGTTATGGCCGTGACGGTATATTTGTAACCAGTAGTCGCAATAATATATTCAGTGGTAATCAAATACGTGATTTACGATTTGCTGTTCATTATATGTATACACATGATAGCGAAGTCAGCGCAAATATATCCTCCCATAACCATGTGGGATTTGCACTGATGTTTTCCGATCGTATCACAGTTAAAAAAAATCAATCTGTTGGCGACCTGGAGCGCGGATTTTTTTTTAATTTTGCCAACTACTCAGTAATTGAAGGCAATCGCGTCAGCGGCGATAAACAAAGAAACAGTGCGAAAAAATGTGTCTTTATCTACAATGCAAATTTCAACCAGATTAATCATAATCTTTTTGAAAACTGCCAGATTGGCATTCATTTTACCGCAGGCTCCGAACGTAACGATGTTTATGCCAATGCCTTTATTAATAACCGAACCCAGGTAAAATATGTAGGCACCCGTTTTATAGAATGGTCTAAGAATGGTGTCGGTAACTACTGGAGCGATAATATCTCTTTTGATATTGATGCCAATGGCATAGCAGATCAGGTTTATCGACCGAATGACCTGGTTGACCAGATTGTCTGGCGTCACCCCATGGCCCGACTATTACTGAACAGCCCGGCGGTAAAAGTACTAAAATGGGCACAGTCTGAATTTCCCGGCATTCACCCAGGAGGTGTCACCGACAGCGCACCACTTATGCGACCACCCGACGCGACCACTTCACCCTATACCCTACAGCGAAATTTATCCGATGGCTGAACGCAATAAAACCAACGATGTTATCTCACTGGTCTCTGTCAGTAAAAAATACGGGCATGAAACCGTATTGAACAATATAACATTAAATATTCAGCCTGGAGAGTGCGTCGTGCTCGTAGGACACAATGGTGCAGGCAAAACCTCCATTCTGAAACTGATGCTGGGTCTCACCCGGCCAACCTCCGGTCGCATCGAAGTGCTGGGACACAATCCGGCTTTTAGCGCCACCGTTGCCCAACATCTTGCTTTGGGCTATCTGCCCGAAAGCGTGGCCTTCTATGAAGCCATGACAGGACGTGAAGTGCTGGCTTTTTACGCCGACCTGAAAGCAGCTCCCCCTTCAGAGTGTGAAACATTATTAAAGCGGGTTGGCCTGGCTGATGCGGCTAAACGACGAATTTCCACCTACTCAAAAGGCATGCGACAACGCCTTGGTCTGGCCCAGGCTATGCTGGGTAACCCACAACTTCTTTTTCTTGATGAACCAACAACCGGACTCGATCCGGTTCTGCGCCAGCATTTTTACGAACTAATTGATGAGCTGCAAAAAGAAGGTGCCACTTCAATTATTTCATCCCATGCACTGCATGAGGTTGAAACCAGAGCCAGTCGCTTTGTTATTTTAAAAAAGGGTGACATCGTTGCCTGCGGCACACTGAATGAACTCTATCAACAGGCAAAACTTCCTGTGCAGTTGAAAATAAAGGTTGCCCCCGGCGAAGCACCCCGGATAGCACAACGAATGGGTACGAACACGAATATCAGCCATATAAACAGCCAGAGCTTTAAACTATCCTGCTTAAGTAATGAGAAAATGTCTCTTATTCGTCATATCAGCAGCCTGGGAGATGTGGTGCAAGATATGCAGATCATGCCTCCCAGGCTTGATGAGCTTTACGGTCACTTTATGAAAGACGAGCCACTATGAAACTACTGTGGACACTGGCAAAAAAAGAACTACGCGATGGCCTGCGCAACCGATGGATAGCCGCCGCAATTATATTGCTCGGCACACTGGCGCTATCACTTTCATTATTAGGTTCTGCCCCCACCGGCTCAGTACGCGCCAATAACCTCGACATTACAGTCATCAGCCTTGCAAGCTTAAGCGTTTATCTGATTCCATTAATTGCACTCATGCTCTCTTTCGATGCATTAGTGGGTGAATTTGAACGCGGCACAATGATGTTATTATTAACCTACCCGGTCAGTCGCTGGCAGGTCATCATGGGAAAGTTTCTGGGCCATTTGCTTATTTTATTTATTGCTGTTTTTGCTGGCTATGGCGGTGCCATTATTATTATGATCGCACTCGCCGGCGGTAATACTGAAGGCTGGCAGGCCTACGGATTTATGATGGTAAGTTCACTATTACTCGGTGCCGTATTTATTTCACTGGGCTACCTGCTGAGCATATTAGTAAAAGAAAGAGCCACAGCTGCTGGATCCGCCATTGGTCTGTGGCTGGTTTTTGTTGTACTTTATGACTTATTACTGTTCGGTGTTTTATTAATGGACGAAGGCCAGATCATTAGCCAGAAACTGTTTTCTACACTCATGCTGTTTAGCCCAACGGACAGTTATCGCATACTCAATCTGAGTCTGTTTGAAGGCGTCAGCCAGTCGACCGGTATCGCAGGTATTGCCAGCGAAGCAGGTTTAAGCAGCACTCTTTTAATGAGTGTTATATTGCTGTGGATAGTCATCCCCCTGTTAAGTACAATATTTATATTTCAGCGACGGGAGCTGTAGCTTTGTCGTTAGTCGTTAGTTAAAAGCCAAAAGCTATTACATTTTGTTACTGTTGCACCACTGAATAAACCGAGGTTTTTATCAAAACATTTATTTTAGTTTTTCTATTTTTATTATTAAGCGCCTGCGAAAAAAATCAGCTCGCCGAAATACCACCCGCTCACACACTAACCCGTGAAGCAAACGGCTATTATTGTCTGATGACGGTAGTGAATCACAAAGGCCCAAAGGGGCAGGTTATTCTAACGGATAAACAGGTGTTCTGGTTCACCTCTGTACGCGACACAATTGCCTTTACGCTTTCACCGGAAGAACCAAAAAATATTGCCGCCATCTATGTCAATGATATGACAGAAGCAGACTGGAACAGTCCGGGGCTGGACAACTGGATAGAGGCCAAAAATGCCTGGTATGTACTGGGCAGTAATCATGTAGGCGGCATGAATACACCAGAAGCCGTGCCTTTTAAAACAAAAGAAAGTGCCGAGTTTTTTGCAACTGAACAGAGTGGCAAGGTTTATTCTTTTTCGGGCATTCCGAAGCAGAAAATGACTCCGCCACTATAATCCAACACTATAAACCAGCGCCCCAGCGATACTGCCAGAATGCAGCAATCGAATCATAGTCTGTTCCAGTACGGGTGCTAACGCCTGTACTGGTCAGTATTTTAATAGAATGATATTTATTAACCGGTATCGCAATTGTAAGTCCTGTACGAGAATTATTTTGCAGGCTGCTTTTTACTGAACCATCAACCGAAGTTTCACCACCGGTATAATAGGTAACACCATACGATAACCATATTTTATTTTTAAATGAATAAGTCACATGTCCCTGCATTGAATAAACTGCAGCCTGACGACGAGTTTGATTGATATTATATTCATTATTTTTCGTATAATAAGTTACGGCAGCTGCGGCTTCAAAAACCCAGCGATTAACCGCCTTACTCACCCCAAGCTCTGGCTTAAATGACCAGCGATTAGTGCCAATATTAATAATCTTATCTTTTTCATAATCACCAAGTGGTGGTGTTACTTTAAGGGTAAAACCGGCTATCGTATCCTGCCGATAAAGCATAAACTCTTTTAGATTCACTGCAGGTGCGCCATAAAAATTTATATTAAAATAAAAAACCGGATCAACCCGTCCTGTCACTTCTCTCGAGCGATATTCTCCTGACACCAGCCCATCTGCAAATAAATTTGCATAGGGTAAAACAACACCTGCTTTAGCAGATAGACCTGCGACATCCAGTGTTCGGAGGTAGCCCAATACAATCACATCAATGCTGGAGCTGGCATCTGTTATTGGAACAGCCGGGTCAAAAATAAGCCCACCCTGTGAATACTGAGAACCCATAACTGCAAAATTAAGTCCGACTGGTGCATTAGAATAAGCTCTCGGCTCCAGCTCCTGAGCAGACACGCCGTGTATTACGGCCAGAAATAACACCCAACCGGTATACAGATTTTTTACGTTAATGCCTGTACTCATACATTAATGCAACACATAAATACAACGGCACATAGCAGCTTCACACACTACCTATCAATCAAACAGTTCTTTGCCGTTTCTACTAATTTTTTCATATATTCTACATCTCTACTGTTGCATTTCTCGAAGTCTTCAATTAGTTTTACGTGCAACGGTAATTCATGAATACGCTGATACTCCACAAGCACATGAGTAGCCGCATCTATTACGCAATTAATTTCACCAACATCCGTAATATCACCGTCCTCAATATCTTCTAAGTCAGAAACAATATTTCCACATAAAAGATCGCTGAAAGTTGAAAATATTTTTTTGTACTCATGCAGACTTATTTCTGGCTCCATGATTTTCTCAGCTATAAATGGATTATCAACACCCGGGTTTTCTACAGTAAACAGATGCTCCCTCCAACTTCTAACCGAGTGTGCATAACTGCCGACAAATGACTGACTTCTAGTTTCATCAAGTGAAGCAATCAGGCTATCATACTCCTGTATTTTATCTTTAGTAGCCTGTACAGTTTTAGCAACATCTTTGCTATTTAGCTGTCCCACACTTGCCTTAAAAATCAGCCGGTCTATACCATCAAAACCTTCTGCTCCCTCTTGAAATTTCTTACATATTACACTGTATTCTTTATCATTCATTGCATCCAGCCCCCGTCAAATTAACATGTCAAATTAATATGTCAAATCAGTACGTCAGATCACTATAACACATCTATTTAACGATAAAACCCACCTCCATTACATTGGATTTACTATCATCTGAAACGACATAAACTCTGTAGTTAGCCGTATTTATTGGAAAATTCAATGTCTCCACAATATCAAGATTAAAATCCCCTATTGAAGAGCCATCAGATTGCGCACCTATATCCTTATATTCAGTAAATTAAGCATATTTCCGCGATAAACACCTGATCCACTCATATCAACAGCAACAAATGTAATTGCATGATGAAACATTACACCCAACCCCAATGCAGAGTTTGCAAGATTTATAAGCCCGCAAATTTTAATTTTAGATACATTTTCTAAATTTACACATTCCTCCCATTTAACTGCTTTATCTCCATTAAGTAAAATCCCACGAAAATCACTGAAAAAATGGGCCTTCTAAGCGAGGGCGGCATTCATTAGATGAATAAATTTTCAAGAACACTGGAGAAATCACGGTTAAATAGTGTTGTGCACATTACGTTATAACCTATATAGGAAAATCGGGCGATTTACTCATAAAGACCCAGGGAACTCTTATATGAAATCACCGTGCCGGCTTATTCATTTTCTATAAACAGTCATTTTATATTTTTATCTATAATACCTGTAAAAAAGCACCTGAGAAAATGTACCATCATTATTATTAGTAGATTTCATCTCACCCCGAACACCTGAATATTTACCACTCCCACCCACAATGCTCAAAGTTGAAATGCGTTTATCAAATTCTCTACCAGCAACCTGAATACTTCCATCACTAAATTGTAATGTCCACTGGCATTGAAAACTATGAGCAATCCGGGTACGAATACAAAAACCACTATTATTACCTATTTTTTTATTTTTTTTATCAAGCAACGGCTGATCAAAAGTTAGAACATCACCTACTGAATCTCCTTTTTTCTCAATATCAATCCATACTGCTGGTTGATCACGGGCATCTGCAATAGTAAACATTGTTTGTTCTGACTGCCGATTGCAACCTGCAAGTAAAATCACACCCGTTATTATAAATAACAACCATTTATTCATAGCGACCTACCTCCTGAAATCAAATTAAAATACACTTTACATTATTGATATCTTTCTTAATTTTAAGCATGCGAATTATAGACATTAGAACGGACGCAAAAAATCATCCTGAATTCAAGTAATAAGTGCATGACCGGTTAATTTTTTACATAAAATGGACTGAGACTAAAGACATACAATCTATTTTTTATAGAATATGAAATTAATAACTTTTATGCAACTAAAGGCACATACTTAACAGGGCTCATAATAATTTCTGTTTAAAATTCATAAATAGTCATACTTAAATCATACAACTCTACCAAAAACTGCTGAATTGCTTGTAATGACAACCAGCTCACACGAAATATTTAATGTAGTATTTGACCCTGTAGTTCAATTATATTAATGTAACAGCTCTAAAATTAAATACTTTAGAAAAGTACTTTTAAGAATCGATAACAATAAATTTTCAAGGGGTAGGAACATGAACGTAATATCTAAAACGCTTATCAGTCTTTCGGCATTATTAGCAGCAGGCTCAGCAACTGCTGGTGACATGTCTAACAATTCAGCAGTTGTTGTCGGCTATACATCAGGCGCTTATATGAGACAGGATGTTGTCCAGATGGCTCAGGACTGCTATAAGTCATTTGGCTTTGGAGCAAGAGTTGCGAACACAAAAGACCTGATTAATACAGTTAAGCAGGGCGTTTTTAAAAATCCTGCCGAGTCTGCTCGCATTTTAATAGCAACTCCAATTGCCATTGGCCCCACTGGACCAGCCCGCCTGCTTTTTGACGTTAACACAGGCTATTTTATAGAAAACGACAACACTAATGAGCTAGTCATTACTAGCAGTGGCTCTTTTGCCAGCTCGCCTAACTCACTTAAAGTGACAGCCTGCGCAAAATAACTAACAGCATCATGCTTTAAGCCAGCGATATAAAAAAACCTCGCTGATCTGGTCGTTATTTTTATAGCAATAGCGCCCAGATCAGCCGGCCTTTCTTAAGGCACATTATATATTTCTATGAAGCCAATCACATACTCCAACAGACCTTTCAAAATTTACGCCTGACAGCAAAAACCAACCCGAAAAGCCCAGAACCAAACAGCCAGATTGAGGCAGGTATGGGTACCTGAGATACAGGCGACCATACTGCAAATGTTGTAATATCACTTAAAGTTAAATCTGATGAAATTGGAAATGTTGCAAGCCCCTGTATTTGATCACTCGCCTCAAAACGACTGTGGATTAATTTCAAAACAAGCACAGACTGCGCATTAATCGGGCTTACAGGCATCTGAACAATACCATCATAATCCCATCGAATTCCATTTGTCCGTTTTGGCACCGTATCAAATGCCCCCTCAGGCACATCAATAAATACAGTATCGAGAAGCGCCTGCCCTGCAACCCTTGCCATTGCCTCCGTATTAAATACAAAATCACTCGCCTGATCACAACCGTTAAATAAATTAATGCACGTCCCATCCTGAAAACTCACATTGTATAAAACGCCGCTTACACTTACATCTTTTGCCCCCATTAATTGCCCATTATTAACGATTAGCGATACAGCCCAACCACTCGCTGGCACGAGCAATACAAACACCATTGTAAAACCCGCTATTAGCCTTCTATATTTCATTACCAAATCCTCAAATTAATATATTCTCGAATAATGAATTCACTAAACACATTGACGGTAATAACCATACCTGGTGAAGCTGAATTTGTACGGTAATTGTATTTTATCTATATAGCTGACCGAGACGTATTAATCCAGTACTTGAATCTTATTACTCCTGATAGAGTCCGATAAATTATTTATTTCACAAGAGTTAAAATCGGTTCATTTATATATTAGTAAATATTTGTTTATAACCAATACTTATAGTACAACCTAAAAACCAATAAAATCACGCGGAGTTAATGTGCGCCTCTCTATAATTAAGGTGCCTTACCGACCTGTCACTTAATAATCAGAAAGTAACACAAAGCCGTTATGTCAAAAATTTTAAAATTATTTAACACATTGCTTTTATTAACATTAATTTTCTCTATCCGCTTAAATTCTTTCACTATGACGCAATGCACTTCACTATAAGCCCAAAGCAAAGAGGGGAGCATAGGCGAGTCTATCGCTATCTGTAGTCACAGCGAGCCTGCTGGCGTACACACCTGGTAAACACGCTTTACAGAAAAAGCACATTTCAGGAAAAGCAACCGGTATAATTGGCTGCACAGCAATCTGCTTACTGATTGTTTATGGTGGTATTCAGGCCTGGGTACATTATCAGCAAGCTTTAACCGGATATAGGATATACTCACACTCACATTTGACGAGCCAGCCCCGCCAACACAGATCGTTTAAATTGCGCGATAAGCCAGAATCATGGAGAGCCCTTGAATCATACTCATTATCACGAAAAACCATGACCAGTGCACGGGATTGCCTGTAAACCCTCCTGAAATTTAAAGAAAGAGGGTGAATGTCGTGATTAGCTGAAGGGATTTAATCAATACTGATTATTTCATGCAATCCAAAACGCTCCATTGCAGACGAAGACCGTTGCAATAGAATAGAGCCATCACTCTAAATTAATCAGTTAACCGCACAAATACACGGTAAGTCTTTGAGAATGTTAGTTATTCTTACTTAGCGCAAGTCACCCGCTCGGCGCTGGTACTGCACGCTGAACTGCACACATGCGAGCACACCTGACCATATCTAAGCATCGCTCCTTTACTTCCTGCATTAGTGCGTCCCTGCACGTCTTCGCTCCTTTGCGTCCTGCAATCGCGATATTAGTGCGTCCCTGCACGTCTTCGCTCCTTTGCGTCCTGCAATCGCGATATTAGTGCGTCCCTGCACGTCAGTGAAGGCTCGCCATTCGTGCTCTTTTTGATTACCTCCCATAATGATCAACATGGGCACACTCAGAGGCACACTTTATGACGTCCAACTGATTAATTTAGGTTCACTGGCTATTTATAGCGCCTTTGACAATAGATTTTCTGGTTCTATTATCTATTTATTCGTTGTTTCTGTGTTTTATTACACATTACATCAAGAGAAGCCGGCCAGGCTGACTATTCAGCCTGGCCCAAGGGTGTGCAGATTTTGCACAGCCGAGCGTTACCGGCCTGTTATGTGCTACTAGACGTGACTTGTAAGCGTTTTGTTCAGTGTTCGTTAAACTGGAACAACATTATTTGCGCAAGGGCCTTTCTGGCCTTGTCCTACTTCATATTCTACCACTTGCCCGTCATTAAGTGATTTATAGTCATCACCACTCTTAATTTCAGAATGATGCACAAAAAGGTCTTTTCCTCCATCTTCTGGCGTTATAAAACCAAAACCTTTACCCGCATCAAACCACTTTACAGTACCTTTACTCATTAGTATTTTTCCTATTTAGTTAATAGTTAATAGTTAATATTTAAAATTTAATCAGGACATCCACATTAACTTCTCTCGCCGATTTTAATGATCTATTTAGTTTGCCTCAACAAATCGTCGTCGTTCCCATTTTAGCAGCATTTCACCCATCAGATACAGAGAGCCCGTTTCATTCCTGCGCACCATACTAACATTTGACAGGCAGACCTCACAAGTGTGGATTATTTCAGACTGCAGACTACCTCATGCTCAATGGTGTGATTGTTATGCCTGAAATCTCAGACTACTCAGATTTGCCTTAATGCGACAGCCTGCCTCACTGTGCATCACGCTGTATACGTCGTTCCTGCCTTTTCGGCTTTAATGCCGAGACGAACTATGAATATCGACGCCAGCGAAAAGGGCCGCCCAATCAGGCCTGATTATTTCAGGCAAACCAAAACACGCCATAGCTTTGCGAACATCCTCAGACATTTTTACTGCCGTTAAACCGCCTCTCGTAACTGATGCTCAATATTTTGTAACTCACAGGTTATAGTAATGGTGCCCTTTCACAGCCTCATTTTAGTTGTGTTTTTATAGAAAAGCTCGTGAGCCAGGTAATTTCTGCTGTCTCGATAGCCGATTAACACATCTTCAGCTTTCTGAGCCTTTTTACAATGTTTCTTTAATTCTTTTGGCCGTGCACCGGGTATTTTTCTACTCAGCAACAGATCTAAACATGTGATTGAGCATCAGATTCACCAAGTCGTTTCAGCGCAAGTCACAATGTGACAAACCCAGCCTCAATAAGCTGAGCCGTATACATTGCAGCTTCATACCAACAAATAGACCTTTTCTGGCTTCGCCACCATCTATATTTGTAGCCACCTGTTAAATATAAAACCTATTACAGACACCCCAATTTTCTACTATATTAACCCACATCAGACAGCCTATCACCTTCCAGGGTGAAAAAGGACGCAATATCAGAAAACCCTGATAAAGCTGACATGAATGATTTAAGCTGAATTAATTTCACTTCACCTGGTTTTACTGGTCTATTTAGTTTATCTCGACAAATCGTCGTCGCTCTCGTTCTGGTAGTATTTCACCGATCAGATACGCATCACCTGCTTTATTTTTAAGTCCGTGTTCTACACTCTTTTTATTGCCACTGTTAATATTCATGCCCCGTTAATTTTTGTGGAGCAAATATTCGTTATTCTGAAGCGTCAGCCACGGGAATAGATTTACGCGGCTTATGAATAACGTATATCCATTTCATGTGAACTGTACTACCTGCAATGGTGAATGCGCAATTTTCTGGGAAACAATTTTTTAAAAAGAACCACTGTTCGCCTAAAAAACAACCGGTAAATTAAAAATTCTGGTGGCAGGGATTTCTGCTAATCACGGGGATCACCCCATCAATCAGATAAAAGCTCAATGTGCTATTTAAAAAATTTAAAAAAAACACAATAGAATGAAAAAAATAGCCTAAACTGATTATTAATTCTAAAAAAAAAACAGTTAAACAGCTTAAATCATGCAGCGAACTTATGGGTATTTCACCCGAAAGGGTTAAAACATTTCATTATATGCTGTGTATTTAGTGTTTTTATGGATTAAATATATCGCACAAGGTGCAGCAAGAGTACAATATAAATACTCCCTTCTGCATCTACCACTTAGGTACTGCGCGTACAAAACCAGGTGTATGAGCTGGAAGAGTGAATAAAATTCAGTCTTCTTGAATACTTTATTGATTAACGCTGACTGAATAGTCAGTCATTTTTAATACTATCAAGGGTTTAATAATGGAATTTTCATACCGTGATAAACATTATATCTGTAATGCATTAAAAATTTATATCAACCAGTTATCTCACTACAATGAATATGACAATGAAATTACTGAAGATATATTTTCTGATATACAGGACGATATCGCACTTATGTCTAATTTACTGTATCAGGTAGAAGAGGATCTACAGCAGCCAATGAAAGAGACTCCTGAACGAGCAAAGCTCTACCTTATAAAGTAATGATATACAGCTAATGTGATTTCAGGGACGCAATAAATAAGTCATATTTGACTGAGAAAAATATCCTTAGCTGTTTGTTATCTGCTGCATTATAAACTGTTGCTTTTAGAGCCATTTAAAACTTACTGGCTTTATATTCATTTGTTTAAAATAATATAAATAAGTTTACTAAATTTAAGCACTATTTATTTCCATGTCCCATTCTTTTTCAAATCCAGCCGGCTCAAGCTAAGCACCCGGTTTTTCTGTCCGGCATTCGGAACGGCCACTGAACGGGCACTAAAAATATGCTCCTTTTGAGGTAACTGACTTATCAATATTTTTTTTGCCTTACTATCATTTATTCAGAAGAATATAATGCAGCGATTCTTTCTTCATCATGCCTGCATCTCTAAGCATTTTCTGGTTGCCATTTTTAGCTTCTAAACCCGTTAACAAGTGCGACCTGCCCAGTTATGGCCAGAAATAACACGCCTTCTTCCTGCCTTTTATAAGTTCTAACACAGGGCCAAATCGGGTGTTTTCTAATAGCCAACATACATTAATTGCTTTACCTGGCTTTATGCCCTGGATTTTTTATAAACACCTTTTACGTTACTGAAAATTAAAGCACAATCGGGTCATGAGACGTAATGCACTTTCTATCCGCCGAGTAAACCCTGTCATTTTCTCTTATGCCTTTGATTTTTCTAGGTTTAATATAATATCACCCCTGCCCCGTATCTACTTTTCCGATGAGAGCTGAGTCAGCATTCTCCTAAATACCCCATTTAACGACAAACAAGCCCATATTGCCCCGCATTATCTTCATTTTAGCCCTCACTTGCTGTAAAATACCCGACCCCTTATCCGCAGCCCGATCTCAGTGGCAGAAACCCCGGATAGCTAAATTGATGAAATGCCTGATATTTTCAGGTGTTTAAGAGGCAGGTATGAGCGAAAAAAACAAGGTCTTTAATCAATACACACGACCCAGCAAGCATGGATTATATGACCCTGCCAATGAGACGGAGAACTGTGGTGTCGGCTTTGTGGCCCATATTAAGGGTCAGCCCAGCCATCAGATTGTTGAAGATGCCGACCATATTCTGCGCCGCATGGTGCACCGGGGAGCCTGTGGCTGTGAAAGCAATACCGGTGATGGTGCGGGCATCATGACCAGCCTGCCCTATGAGTTTCTCAAGCGGGTGGCAAAAGAAGACCTGAATGCCGATTTGCCTGAAAAAGGCAGCTATGCCGCCGGCATTGTGTTTTTACCGGTTGATGAAACGGAACGCACCCACTGTAAAAAACGGGTTAATGAGCTGATTGAAAAATCTGGCCAGCGCTTAATTGGCTGGCGCGCTCTGCCCGTCGACCCCATTAAGGCGGATATTGGCCCAACGGCTCTTCACGCCATGCCCCATATGGAACAGCTGTTTGTGGCGGCGACTGAGGGCGTTTCATCTGAGGATTTCGAGCGTAAGCTGTATATTCTGCGCAAAGACAGCACCCATACGGTTCGCAGCGATGAAAACATCAAGCAGCGTGAGCTATTTTACTTCTGTTCGCTGTCTACCAAAGTAATTGTATATAAAGGTATGTTAAACCCGGATCAGATGATGCCGTTTTTCACCGATCTGAATGCCGAGGATTTCACCGCCCATCTGGCCATGGTGCACTCCCGCTTTTCCACCAACACCTTCCCTTCCTGGGATCGAGCTCAACCCAAGCGCTTTATGAGCCACAATGGCGAAATTAACACTCGCCTGGGCAATGCCAACTGGATGAGCGCCCGCGAAGGCACCGCCGAAAGCCCATTGTTTGGTGATGATATTAAACGGATTTTACCGGTGATTGAGCCGGATGTATCTGACTCGGGCAGCTTCGATAATGTGCTGGAATTTTTACTGATGGGGGGGCGCAGCCTGCAGGAAGCAGTAATGATGATGGTGCCGGAGGCCTGGCAGAATGACACCAGCATGTCGGAGGAAAAACGCGCCTTTTATGAATACCAGTCGGCCCTGATGGAGCCCTGGGATGGCCCGGCCTCGATTGTATTTACCGATGGTCGCTACATTGGAGCCACTCTGGACAGAAATGGCCTGCGCCCCAGCCGTTATTATCTGACCCATGATGACCGCGTAATTATGGCATCAGAAGTCGGAGTATTGCCGGTGGATGCGGACAATGTCAAACTCAAGGGTCGTTTACAGCCGGGTAAAATGTTTCTGATCGATTTTGATCAGGGCCGTATGATTCCTGATGAAGAGCTAAAGCACGAGTTTGCCTCCAGACAGCCTTACCATGAGTGGCTGACAAACCAGCGCATTGCCCTGTCGCAACTGGAACCCAATCAGGAACCCCACGGCTTTAACCCGGAGACACTGCTGGCCCGAATGCGTGCCTTTGGCTTCACCTCTGAAACCATGCAGTTTATGTTACTGCCACTGGTTAAGGAAGGCCGTGACCCGGTGGGCTCAATGGGTAATGATGCGGCACTGGCCTGCATGTCTGACAAATCACGTATGATTTATGACTATTTCAAGCAGCTGTTTGCTCAGGTCACCAACCCCGCTATCGATTCAATTCGTGAAGAGATAGTGATGTCTTTACAGTGCTATATTGGCCCTGAAAAGAACCTGCTGGAATCCTCAGAGGAACATGCGCACCGTTTGTTAGTGCCCCACCCAATTCTCACCAATGAAGAGCTGGCAGCGCTTAAGCACATGAATTTCCGTGGCTGGAGCACCGCCACTATTGATATCACCTATGAAAAATCAGAGGGCACGGCCGGTCTACAAAAGGCCATTACACGCATTTGCAATGAAGCCTCTCAGGCCATTACCGATGGTCACAGCCTGGTGATTCTATCCGATCGCAATATCAGTGCTGAGCGCATTCCAGTGAGCGCACTGCTTGCTACTGGTGCGGTACACCAACATCTGGTAAAAAAACACTTACGCACTCGCATTGGCCTGGTACTGGAATCCGGCGAGGCCCGTGAAGTACACCACCATTGCCTGTTAACCGGTTATGGCATCGATGCCATTAATCCCTATCTGGCATTTGAGGCGCTGTGGGATGCACAGCGTAAAGGCCTGCTGGATAACGAAGCTTACGACACCGATAGCAAAATTGTGGAAGGCTATCGCAAGTCAGTTGGCAAGGGCATGTTCAAGGTGTTTGCTAAAATGGGCATTTCTACCCTGCAGTCTTATAAAGCCGCGCAGATTTTTGAAGCCGTGGGCATTGCCGATGAAATTATTGAGCGTTGTTTTGAAGGCACGGCCAGCCGTATTCAGGGCGTTAACTTTGAAGTGATTGCGCAGGAGTCTGTGCGCCGTCACGCGCTGGGTTATGCCGCTCATGAAGCCAATGTCACGGTACTGCCCAATCAGGGCGATATGCACTGGCGTGCTCAGGGCGACAAACACATGTGGAACCCGCAGAGTATTTCTAGCCTGCAACAGGCGGCGCGCAGCGGTGATAAAAATGCCTATGCACATTTTGCCCGACTGGCCAATGAAGACACCAGCAAGTGCACACTGCGCGGCATGCTGAATTTCAAGAGCGGCGCAAATGGTGTTGCAATTGACATCAGCGAAGTTGAGTCAGCAAAAGAAATTGTTAAGCGCTTTGCCACCGGGGCCATGAGCTTCGGTTCTATTTCACCGGAGTCCCATGAGTCACTGGCGATAGCCATGAACCGCATGGGGGGAAAATCAAACACCGGCGAAGGTGGCGAAGATGATGCACGCTGGACGCCAGAACCCAATGGCGACTCACGCCGCTCGGCCATTAAACAGGTGGCTTCCGGGCGTTTTGGTGTCACCATTAATTACCTCACCAATGCAGATGAAATTCAGATAAAAGTGTCACAGGGTGCCAAGCCTGGTGAAGGTGGTGAGCTACCGGGAACCAAGGTAGATAATTTAATTGCCCGCCTGCGCCACTCAACTCCCGGCGTGGGCTTAATCAGTCCGCCACCGCACCACGATATTTATTCTATCGAAGATCTGGCGCAACTGATTCACGATTTGAAAAACGCCAATAGAGATGCACGCATTTCCGTTAAATTAGTTGCCGAAAATGGCGTGGGCACGATTGCCTCCGGCGTAACCAAGGCCCATGCAGATCACATTGTCATTGCCGGCCATGATGGTGGCACCGGTGCATCACCCATTACCTCAATTAAACACGCGGGCCTGCCCTGGGAGCTGGGGGTAGCAGAAACTCACCAGACACTGGTGATGAATGACCTGCGCTCACGCGTTGTCATTCAGACAGACGGACAGATGAAAACCGGCCGTGATGTGGCCATTGCCGCACTCTTAGGCGCAGAAGAATATGGCTTTGCCACCGCGCCTTTAATTACGCTGGGCTGTGTGATGATGCGCAAGTGTCATTTAAATACCTGCCCGGTGGGCATTGCCACACAAGATAAAGAGCTGCGCAAAAAATTCAAAGGTAAGCCTGAACACATTGTGAACTATCTGTTTATGGTGGCAGAAGATTTACGCCAGATTATGGCGGAACTGGGCTTTCACACCATTAATGAAATGATTGGTCGGGTTGACTGCCTGGAGGCTGCAAACGACTCTGAACACTGGAAACAAAGCGGCATTGATTTAAGCATGCTGTTAACACCGGCTGAAAAACCCCATGAAAATGTAGAAGTGCACCAGAGCATTAAACAGGACCACGGCCTGGAAGAAGCACTTGATAACCAGTTAATTAAACTGGCAAAAGACGCACTGCAAAGCGCTAAAAAAGTAGACATTGATCTGCCGGTTATTAATACCAACCGCGTCGTCGGCACCATGCTTTCCAATGAAGTGGCAAAAAAATACGGCACTGAATTGCTGCCGGATGGCACCATTAATATTAAGCTTACCGGTTCAGCGGGTCAGTCGCTGGGGGCCTTTCTCGCTAAAGGTATCACCATTGCAGTTGAAGGCGATGCTAATGATTATGTCGGCAAGGGCCTGAGTGGCGGTCGTGTGATTGTGGCTCCACCGGCAAACAGCAGCTTTATTGCTGAAGAAAATATTATTGTCGGTAATGTGTGTTTATATGGTGCCACCTCCGGCGAAGCCTATTTCCGTGGCATTGCCGCCGAGCGTTTCTGTGTGCGCAACTCCGGCGCGACCGCGGTGGTTGAAGGCATTGGAGATCACGGCTGTGAATATATGACCGGTGGGCGCACGATTGTGCTGGGCTCCATTGGCCGTAACTTTGCTGCAGGCATGAGTGGCGGCATCGCCTATATCTGGGACCACCGGGGCGAGCTTGCCACCAAATGCAATATGGGCATGGTTGAGCTGGAAACAGTTTGCGCCGATGAAGATATTAATGAGCTGAAAACCTTCATTGAAAACCATTTGAAATACACCGGCTCTGAAGTAGCTAAACGCTTACTGAGTGACTGGGATGGCGCATTGAGCCAGTTTGTAAAAGTCATGCCAAGCGATTACAAACGCGTGCTTGAAGAACAGAAAAAAAAGGCCGATGCGGCTTAGCAGGTTAATGTAAAAGCTTTTAAGAAAGGTTAAAGAAATACCATGGGCAAAATAACAGGTTTTAAAGAATTCGATCGCAAGACGGAAGCTTATCGTGATCCGCTCGAGCGACTGAAAGACTATAACGAGATCTATGGCGAGCACAACAATGAACACCTGATTACCCAGGGTGCGCGTTGTATGGACTGCGGCATTCCTTTCTGTCAGTCAGAAACCGGTTGCCCGGTGGATAACCTGATTCCCGAATGGAACGATCTGGTTTATAACGACCGCTGGCAAGATGCCAGTGAGCGTCTGCATCACACCAATAACTTTCCGGAATTTACCGGCCGCGTTTGCCCCGCTCCCTGCGAAGGTGCCTGTGTGCTGGGCGTGATTGAACCAGCGGTTACCATTAAAAACATTGAATGCGCCATAGTTGATCGTGCATTTGATAAAGGCTGGATTAAAGCCGAGCCCCCTGAAAAACGCAGCGGCAAACAAGTGGCTGTGGTTGGCTCTGGCCCTGCGGGTTTGGCCGCAGCACAGGAACTTAACCGCGCGGGTCACAATGTCACTGTGTACGAACGCGCGGATCGCATCGGCGGCCTGTTAATGTATGGCATACCCAATATGAAACTGGACAAGGGCATAATTGATCGTCGTGTACAGTTAATGCGCGATGAGGGCGTCGAGTTTATGACCAATGCCAATGTCGGTGAAAACATTGATATAAAAGAGCTAAAACAAAACACAGACGCACTTCTGTTTGCCACCGGTGCCACCACACCCCGCGACTTACCCATTGATGGCCGCGAGTTAAAAGGCGTTCATTTTGCCATGGACTTTTTAACTGCGAATACAAAAAGCCTGCTCGACTCTAACCTTGAAGACGACAACTACATCAATGCAAAAGATAAACACGTTGTGGTTATCGGCGGCGGCGATACCGGCACCGACTGTATCGGCACCTCATTACGCCACGGTTGCAAATCAATTGTTAACTTTGAACTCATGCCAACACCACCACAGGAACGTGCAGAGAATAACCCCTGGCCCGCATGGCCACATATTTACCGTGTGGACTACGGCCATGAAGAAGCCACAAAAGTTCAGGGCGAAGACCCACGCACCTACTGCATTCTCAGTAAGGGCTTTAGTGGCACAGACGGTAATGTGAGCAGCGTTAAAACCATCGAAGTCGAATGGATCAGCGATGAAGAAACCAACCAGTGGAAAATGCAGGAAGTGGCCGGCTCTGAAAAAGAATGGCCGGCTGATCTGATATTACTCGCCATGGGCTTTACCGGCCCCGAGCATTACGCCAGCGATGCACTGGAACTGACATACGACTCGCGCTCAAACTATCAGGCGGAGTACGGCAAATATGCCACCAGTGTTAAAGGTGTATATGCGGCGGGTGACTGCCGACGCGGCCAGTCTTTAGTGGTATGGGGTATCAATGAAGGCCGCCAGGCGGCTGCTGAAATTGACCGGTTTTTGATGGCTGAGCAAAGTCGTTAGTCTTTCGTCAGTGGTCGCTAGTCAAAAGCATTATACAGGGAGCACCAGGCGTTTTTGACATTACCCGCTCATAAATAAACCCAGGACACCTCCTGATATCATCTACTATGATTAGCGTTCATTTGCGGTAAGGTTTTTTTAGTCCATAATACCCCCCATGGCAGGCCATATACCCCGACAGTTTATTGATGATCTTATCAACCGTGCAGATATTGTGGATGTGGTTGACTCTCGCGTTGCCTTAAAAAAACGCGGTAAGGAACATATCGCCTGTTGCCCTTTTCATAATGAAAAAAGCCCTTCTTTTACCGTAAGTCAGAGCAAACAGTTTTACCACTGCTTTGGCTGTGGCGCACATGGCACCGCACTTAGTTTTATTATGGAGTACGAGCGGCTGGATTTTGTGGATGCCATTGAAGTGCTGGCGGCAGAATATCATATCGATGTACCCCGTGAACAGGGAGACTTCCAGCCACAACAGGATGATAAAAAACCACTCTATGAAGTGCTTGAAAAAGCCGCTGCAAGCTTTGCCAGCGAACTTAAACAAAATACCCGGGCCATCGACTACCTAAAACAGCGCGGCCTGAGCGGTGAAATCGCAAAAGATTTTCAGATGGGCTATGCACCGGATAGCTGGGACTTTATTAGCGCACCACTGGGTAAGAGCAATGAAGGCAAAGAAGCCTGCATAAAATCCGGTCTGAGTATAAGCCCGGAAGATAATCCGCAAAAATTTTACGACCGTTTTCGTGACCGCATTATGTTTCCGATTCGGGATCGTCGCGGTCGCACCATCGGTTTTGGCGGGCGCATTTTAGATAAAGGCGAACCTAAGTATTTAAACTCCCCCGAAACCCCGGTTTTTCATAAAGGCGAGGAGCTTTACGGCCTGTATGAAGCACGTCAGGCAATAAAAGATTTAGATCGTATTGTTATCGTTGAAGGCTATATGGATGTGGTGGCTCTGGCACAACACGGCATTCGATACACCGTTGCCACATTAGGTACCGCCACATCCGCTGCGCAGATATCCAAACTGTTTCGCATCGTGCCCGAACTCATTTTCTGCTACGACGGTGATGCCGCCGGTAGAAAAGCCGCCTGGCGCGCGCTTGAAAATTCACTCTCAGTATTGCGCGATGGTGTGCAGGCCCGATTTCTGTTTTTACCCGACGACGAAGATCCGGACACCCTGGTGAGGCAGGAAGGCCAGCAGACCTTTGAGCAACGCTTAAGTCAGGCCACCCCTCTTGCAGATTTTATGCTGCAACACCTGTCTGAACCGCTGGACTTAAGCACAGCGGATGGCTGCGCACGATTATCCGAGCTGGCCAAACCTCTGATCAATAAAATTACCGACGGTGTTTTTAAAGACCTGCTATTAAATCAGCTTTCAAAAATGATTGGACTTTCCAGTTCAAAATTACAACAACATATTCCACAGAACCCAGTTACGGGGCAACGCCTCGTAAGAAAAGCCGTTGCCCCAAAGCACCAGATCAGTATCACACCCACCCGACTCGCCATAGCCATGCTGCTGCAATACCCTGAACTTGCGCAACACTGCGAAATACCAGAGCCGCTAAGAACCTGTGAAATGCCAGGGCTTGCACTGTTGCTTCAACTACACGAAACCATTATTCAGACTCAGGCCACCTCCCCATCTGTATTAGTCGAGCGTTGGCGCGACACTGAAAATGCGGGCATTATCAATAAGTTAATACAGTGGGAAATACCCGAAGCCAATAATGATATACAAAAAGCAACACTTCAGGATGCCCTGAATAATTTGCTAAAAAAACACAGGGACAATCGTATGGAGGAACTGCTGAATAAAAGTCGAGCAGCTGAGCTGAGTACAGATGAAAAAACGGAGTTGAGTGATTTATATGCACACCAGCTTACTGAGTAAAATAGCAATTAAACCAGAAATAAACGTGCTTTTTATCTCGCGAATGTCACCCATTTTAGAGAATTTCGGAACCATATTATGGCAGCTATAGCCGGCACATTTTTTTTACTCTTCAGTTTTGCATGGGCACTATTACCCGGATCTTTCGGTATTTCAAATTTTCGCAAAAAACACGGTGACATTTTAAACGCCACGGGAATGTTATTATGGATCGCGCTTCTACTTACTCATCCCCTGGCCCTTTTTCTCCTCTGGCACGGCTTTATATACGATAAAGTATGTCTTTAGCTGGATATTTCTACCCCTTCCATTTCATATTCTCTTTTTTAATATTTTTGGTCGAGATATCGGCGCATAGAAAAAACAGAAATAAAACCTTAAGCCATTGATAAATCAGTGTTTTTATCCGGCCGCCTCAGTATTTTCTGAAAATGTAGGTTTTTTCCTACAAGCACTACGCCTTCAGTCTGACATTAAGCACCCTGATCTGCTGATAGACCTGCTTTTTATATCCGTCCATAATACTATACATGGACTAAGGGAGATGGCAGTAACAGGGACACACGGATGATCAGGATGTAGCTGAAACGGATAGACACGGAACAGGAATCCACGGAAGAAAAGACAGTAACACAGGAGTGAATGGAAAAAACGGAGCGAGCTATAATCGCCACACCAATAAAATTGGACACTGGAAGCCCAGAAACCCGGCAGGGATTGCCGGGTTTTTTTATGCCTGTAATATATTCCAACGCCAGCCCTATACACTTTTAAATCTAATAACAATCATCTGTTTATACCTGTGCATATAACGCAATAAGCGCCACACACACTTCAGCCCGGCAAACAATTAGAAAACATGAAGCCTAAAAGCACTGCCAGCGGGTTTGTTTTTATTGATTAAGAGCGCTAGCATCATAATTCTGACAATGGTATCGCACCACAGATGTACTCGACAAAAAAATAGCGATAGATCCACAGCTCGTAAAAAGCGGGAAGAAAGGCGCTTATCTGCATATGCACAACGATGGAGCTATTGATTATAACTTTTAAAAAGCAAAAGACTACATCTATGCACCGGTAAATCGCTGATCACTGAACGATAGCGAACAAGGCATTCAAATAGGCCCCATCGGCTATATTTTTATGCTGAACCTTAAAAGTAAAAAATTTGTGGCTGAAATAGATAAAATTTTTCGTATGACAATTAAGCGCTAACATGTAAAGCCTTATACGGCCTGAATATGCAACGAATTCAGACCGCATTAAGAATTACCTGTTTAGTTAGATGCCGCTGTAGACTGTGCGGGGTCAAACTCCATCATTCTTGATGACAGGCCGCTTTTGATTAAAACAGACTTTACCAGGCCGACATTATTCGGACAGAACCAGCTAATTTGCTGAAAATCCCCCCCCATGGCTTCCGACGAGCGATCTGTTAAAATTTTGTGACAGGCGTTATAGCCAACACCCTTCACTGTAATATTTTCAACTGCCAGCAAACTGCGACTGTCCACAACGAAAGACACGGCCTGTGGCGTAACACCATCATTAAACGTTACAGTTACCATCGCCGCTGTGCCCCAGTTCATACCCAACGTCATTGAACTATTGCGAAGATTAATACCGGGAACAACTGCCGGATTAGAAGAATTAGCGGCAACATTAGTGCTGCTTAGCAGTGTTGTACCATCGGCCGAGTAGCTATCTCGCCCGGTCAGTTCAAGCTTACCATTCGTATCATAACGGTACTTTAGAACATGTTGTCTAACCGGTGAACCCGCCAAACTACGCACTCGGGTTAATTCCATGGTTCCCGTAGCAGTATTAACAGGGCTTCGCACAAAACTGTGCACTTCTTTATCCAGCTTTCCAGCAGAATCTGTCACTACAAACACTTTTGTTGCCCATGCGGAGCTACCATAACCTGCCCATGAATATGTGACCACCCCTTTGCCATTTGCACCTGAAGGCCCCTGAGGCCCCTGAGCGCCAACAGTAGAGCTTATACTATTAATACGCGCTACTAGCTCACTGAAGTTAGCGTTAACATCATTAGCATCAGCCACTGAACCATTACTAAATGTCTTCAGAGGTGCCGCCTGTAAAGAAACCGCCGCCAGACCAAAACATGCAGCCACAATCGTTACTTCCAGTTTTTTAAACATATTTTTTCCCACATTAATTCCTGTATTGAAATATTTATAAATAGTAATAATTTTGAGCATTAAATATCAGGGGGCGGGAGCCTGCCAGGCACCACTTCCCCACACCAGGTTCCCCCACTGAGAAAGGCTTGTACTCAGGTGAAGCTGAGCATCTCCTGTACCTGCCAACATGGTTCCCACAGGCAAAGCATTGAGAAGAGCGATAACACCTGCATCAGCTGAGAAATTTACTGACTTGAAATTTACAGTCAAATTTTCTGCCGCAACCACCACAGCCGGCGCAATACTGATACCGTTGGTTTCATCGCCATCAGAATCCAGAGTCATCAGAAGACGAACAATATTCGTTACCTCTGTATCAGTGATATCTTGCGCTGTCGGCACCAGATCCAGAGGCGACAATACAGACGCCGCTTTTGCAGAACCCAGAGCAATTCCACCAACTGAAAACGTAATCGTTTCACCTGGTAAATATTTAAATTCCCCCGCAACATTTGTATCGCCGGAAGCACTATCTGTCTGATAATGCAAACCGGATACAACACTATCAATAAAAACCCCCGTTGAAGGTGTGACTGTAGCAGTGGGAGTATTTTCACCAGAATCCCCCCCACAGCCATTGAGAAGCAATGCCAGAATACTCGGCACTAACGACAAACTGTATTTCATTTACCACTCCTGAATTTCTTACTGAGCATTATTTATTCCACCTGACAGATTGTCATAGATAAAATCTTCAGGTCAAATTCACATAATAACGATTTGCTAATAATAAGATAGCGTTTTATTCTGAGACGCCTGTAAGGATACTCCTTCAACATCACGCTAACAACTAGAGTTATTAACTGGATATATTAATCTATCCCCTCATCTATATGAAAGTAGGGCGGCGAGCCTTAGATTCATCTATTCGATTTATATCCCGGGGTAACAGTTGCAAATAGCGAAATTATAAACCTGCAAAAAAGACAGCCCCATATTAATGGCGCAGTAGTAAAATATTTTAATGTCAGATATTTCAGTGCAAAGGCCGAACGCACCATTGTCTAACTGAGTTTTTTATGTGATTTTTACTTTTATACCTGCAGATACAGGCTGCTAATTTCTATTTCGGTTTATAACTGAATTTCTGCCTGCCAACCGACGCCTCATACATCAGTCCGCCATTTGCAATGGTAAATACAGCCATGCCTTTTGAATATTTCCCAATAGTATTTGCATCATTTTTTTCCGCCACTGGCACCTGCTGAGCTGCCCGTTGTTGTGGCTGATGCCTGGGCACCAGCAGTGATTGCAACGGCTGACGCCTGCGCACCAAAACCGAACTCACCACTGGTAAACTCCTTTAGTGCACGACTGTCCTTGAAAAATATAATTTGACTAAATGCCTGACCACCCGCCTGAAAACCGATACTCACTTGAGTCATCGTGGTATCACCAATATACTTACCTTGTTCATATACTTTGCCAGCCCCATGTGCCCCACCTATTCCAAAACCACCTTTACCAATTGTTGGGAACAACGCATAACCATAGCTATTACTAAAAAGGTCTGCTCTTTACCCTGCATTTTTAAATGTTTTTACCGTATCTGAGTATGTATCTGCCCAGGCAACTCTAACAGTTAATGTCAGCAGCAACACACTTAATATTGACCATTGTTTTTTCATATTTGATTCGTTCGATTTTTTAAATTTATATTTTTACTCGGTAACTTACCGGGTTTACATTCTTATTCTACCGCCCATTTATAAATGCCGTTCACTGTATTATTAAGATACAGATAATGACAGGCTGCCACTAATAAATAACCACAATAATTCTGCCCGCTTTCATAAAACTGGCATTTCAACGTCACCTGAATGCAACCAACCTGTAAAAACTTAACGTTACTATTACCTGATATTAATTAACAGACCTCACAATAATGCCTGTGCACTTAAGAGCCGCTCTATATTACCTGATTACTGAAAGCTCGATAACCTGCACAAAAGCGCTCACACCACTCATTAAATATACCGGCTAATTGATTAATTTAGGTTCAAGCTGTTGATTACATCACGTTATATTTTTACAAATACATGAAAATATTCACAACATAGCATATGTGCATTTATTAAAATAGGGAACTGCAATGATAACAATAAAAAATATATCCATTATATCTACAATGCTCTGCCTGACGGGGGCTGCCGCTGCGAGCAATGAACTTTATTTATCAGAATATATAGAGGGCAGCGGCTTTAATAAAGCGCTCGAGCTATTTAACAGCACCTCCAGCACGGTGGATCTTTCCGCCTATGAAGTTCAATTCTACTTTAATGGCAAAACAACACCAGGGCGCACAATTAACCTGAATGGCTCGGTTTCACCCGGTGACGTTTTCGTGCTTGCGCATGCTTCTGCAGATGCGGCTATTCTGTCTCAGGCTGACCAGACTGACGCTGGCAGCTGGTTTAACGGTGATGATGCGATTGTACTGCTCAATGGCGGATCAAGTATCGACGCTATCGGCCAGACAGGCTTTGACCCCGGCACGCAATGGGGCAACAAGCTCACCAGCACACAAAACAATACCTTACAACGGAAGAAGACTATCACAGACGGAGACTCAAATACCTTTGACTCGTTTACCCCTTCGGCTGAGTGGAATGGCTACCCGCTCAACACATTTGACGGGCTGGGCTCACACACCGGCACCAGCACCACGCCGCCTCCGAACCCGCCTCCTGTACCGACGGGAGAGCTGGTTATTAATGAAGTGGACGCTGATACTGCCGGTGCCGATAAGTCTGAGTTTATTGAGCTTTTTGACGGCGGCACAGGCGGTCTGGACCTTTCCGGCTATGTTATCGTGTTGTATAACGGCAAGAACGATAAGTCCTACCTCACGCTTGACCTTAATGGCTTACAGACAGATATCAACGGGTATTTTGTTATAGGGAATGCCGCTGTCACCCGCGCCGACCTGATTATACCTGATGGTAAATTGCAGAATGGTGCAGACGCCGTGGCACTATATCTGGCCAGCGCTGCAGATTTTCCCAATGGCACTCCCGTTTCACCGGTTAATTTAATCGATGCCGTCGTCTATGACACTAATGATGCCGATGACCCCGGCCTGCTAACACTGTTAAACAGTGGCGAACCCCAGCTCAACGAAGCAGCAAACGCAAACAAAGAGACTGAGTCCAGCCAGCGTTGTTTGAATGGCAGTGGCGGCACACTGAATACCCGTTCGTTTATTCAGGCACTGGCCACGCCCGGACAAACCAATGCCTGTGTTATTAATACGGCCTGCGGCTCACCCGCCACTGCTATTCACAGCATTCAGGGCAACACAGACACCAGCCCTTTACAGGGGCAGACCATCACCACAGAAGCTGTGGTAGTCGGTGACTTTCAAAGCACCACCGACGGACTTTCTGGCTTTTTTATTCAGGAAGAAGCTTATGACACAGATAAAGACCCATTGACATCTGAAGGGCTGTTTATTTACGACAGCGGATTTGGGGTTGATGTATCTGTGGGCGACACCGTGCGCATTACAGGCACTGTCACCGAGTTTTTTGGGCTCACAGAAGTCAATAGCGTAAGTACGGTTGAGGTTTGCGCATCGGGCAGCCATATAAAACCAACAAAGGTAAATCTCCCCTTTAACAGCGCGACTCAACTTGAACAGTACGAGGGCATGCTCATAAGCCTGCCGCAAAAACTAACCGTCACAGAAAACTATGGCCTTGGGCGTTTTGGCGAGATTGTGATGTCATCAAATGGCAGGCTGTTTACACCAACAAATATTGTCAGCCCGGGAGCTGCAGCCATTGCATTGCAGGCCAGCAATGACCTGAACCGGATTGTGATTGACGATGGAAATGATAAACAGAACGCCGACCCAATCATCTACCCCGGCACAGGCCTGACAGCCTTTAATACACTGCGCAGCGGCGACAGCGCAAAGCATATCACCGGCGTGGTCAGCTTTTCAGCCAGAAACTATCGGCTTCACCCAACCCTGACTCCACTGTTTGTCGCTAAAAACCCACGCTCACCCGCACCCGTATTATCTGCTACAGGCTCTTTGCGCGTGGCGAGTTTTAATGTGCTTAACTATTTCAATGGTGATGGCTCAGGCGGCGGTTTTCCAACCGACCGAGGGGCAGATACCGTTTCTGAGTTTACCCGGCAGCGCGATAAAATCATTAGCGCAATTAGCGCCATGCAGGCTGATATAGTGGGTTTGATGGAGCTTGAAAATGATGGCTACACCTCAAAAAGTGCCGTCCAGAATTTAATCAATGGCTTAAATGCCGCCGCACCGACCGGCACCCGCTATGCCTTTATTAACCCGGGTATTGCGGCCATTGGCTCAGATGCAATTGCCGTCGGATTAATTTATCGCACGGAAACGGTAAAACCTGCAGGGCCTCCGGCCATTCTTGACTCATCGATTGATGCCCGATTTAACGATCAGAAAAACCGCCCCACGCTGGCCCAGACATTCACTGAAACAGCAACCGGTGCCCGCTTAACAGTGGCGGTTAATCACCTTAAATCAAAAGGCTCAAGCTGTGCCGATATCGGAGACCCCGACACAGGTGATGGCCAGGCTAACTGCAACCTGACACGCACCCGTGCAGCACAGGCATTAGTCGACTGGCTTTCCACAGACCCGACCAGAAGTGGCGACAGTGACTACCTGATAATAGGTGACCTTAACTCCTATGCAAAAGAAGATCCGCTGAGTGCTATTTTATCAACCGGGTACACCAACTTAATTACACGCTACCGGGGTAAAAAATCCTACTCATTTAATTTCAGAGGTCAGGCAGGCAGCCTTGATCACGCACTTGCCAGCCAGACCTTAACACCTCAGGTTGTTGATGCAATCGACTGGCACATTAATACCGATGAACCGCGGGTGCTGGATTATAACGAGGAGTTTAAAACGACAAATCAGTTAAGCTCCCTGTATAATAATGATGCATTCAGGGCATCAGACCATGAACCCGTAGTTGTAGAGCTAAAGCTAATTCCTTGATCTGGATAATAAGTAGTTAAAACAATAAGTGTATAAAGCCTGTCCATCAGGCATTTAGAGAGCAATATTTTATAAACAAAAATATTGCTCTCTTTTTTACATGGCTCCCTTGGTTCTACCTGGCTTCCTCTACAATATTATTTAAAAGACCATTGAATGCTTCTTCCAGCATTTTCACAACCTCTGTTTCCGGCATTCCTTTTGCGTCAAATATGGCTGACCAGGTAAATTCAGCTTTACTATCACCCAGTTTTCTCACAGACGCCTTTCCAGTGTAATTACTAACTGGCATTGGCGCATCCTCGTTGTCAATACTATATTGAAGAATCATATTGACATCGTCTAGTGATCTTAATGTTTCGAGTATGTCGCCGTTTTCTGTTCCACAAATTCTTTTGGCTCCCTCTCCACTACCCTGGACTTCACAGGAGGTAATCATTGAAGGTAAAAATTTATGCATATCATTAAATTGCCTCACCTTTTGCCAAAGCTTTGCAGGGGCAATATTATACTCTTTTGATACAGATACCTTTGTCATGCAACTCACCTTTTATTCTAAGAAATATTGAAGTATGAAGTGTAGCGGATATAATCAGTACTATGAACAACAAAAAAGACAGAAAATATGTCCCAGAGTACGAAAATGACGCTCTTTCTGAAATATTATCTTTGCTTAACCTGGACGTGAGCATTTACCATAACGCTAAAGTGTGCGGTGACTGGCAGATTAATGAACACCGCCTGGGCGCTACCTGCTTTCATATTGTAACTCTTGGCCATTGTGTACTTAGTGTTCCGGGGTTATTCGATGACAGGCTTGAATGCGGTGATTTAGTCGTCTTTCCAAGAGAATTAGCCCACTCAATGCGACCTGAAAAAGCACAGACCGGCAAGCAGCGGCATCTGGCATTTCAGGAAAGCGAGGACATATATGGCACCGGGATATTATGTGGAGAGATACGCTTTCAACATAAAGGCTGTCGATACCTGCTCAATGCCTTACCCCCATTATTTATTATCAAATATAGCCAAGGAGGAGCATGGCTACAATCTCTGCTAAAGATGATCATTGATGAAAACCATAATATCAGCATGGCATCAAAGGTCGTGCTGGATAAATTAACTGAACTTCTTTTTACCTACGCGTTAAGACAGTATTTACTGGACAACCCCGACAAAACCGGCATATTTTCTATATACGCTCATCCCCGTATAGCAAAAGCAGTTAGTGCAATACATAAACATCCTGAGAAAAACTGGACACTCGAATTAATGGCAAAGGAAGCCATGCTTTCTCGCACCGCTTTCGCAGAAACATTTAAGGCTCTTAGTGGCTGGACAGCCGGGCAATATCTTACCTGGTGGCGCATGCAATTAGCCTGGCATTTACTGAAACGCGGTGAAAATATTGCACAGGTTTCAAATAAAGCTGGGTATCGCTCAGAGTCATCATTTTCACGAGCATTCAAAAAAATATTCGGTATTTCAGCTGGTAAGGTAAGAAAACTGTAACTAAATTTTAAGCTTATTACTCACGCATCTGCATAAAACAAAAATCAAACCCGTTAACCCGACACTAAAAATACCGCATTTATCTAGGACACCCTGAACAAGCCTCTCATGTCTCTGCGTGCCCTGTGGGGCGGACAGGCATGTCCACACTCTGCGTTACCGCTTTTCATCAAGCCCATGTTAATAATTTTGGACATGTTTTTAAAGCGGTGCTCTAAGGATGTGGGGAGCAGAAACATCAATCTTTATTCAATAAACCCTTTAAATCTGCAAATGGCTGATTAGTCGCCTCTTCCTGCTGACTTTCCCCCAGCACAATGCCATGATTAGCCAGGTGCTCTGTATAGCGCTGGTGCTCATTATCGTGACAGTACAGACATAACAGCTCCCAGTTACTGCCATCTTGCGGGTTATCATCATGATCATGGTTAATATGGTGGACGGTTAATTCCCGTAAATTGGCATGGGTGAATTCACGGCAACACCGGCCACAGACCCAGGGGTATAATTTTAAGGCTTTTTCACGATACCCGTGACCTCTTACTTCTGCATCTTTTCTTGCTTTAGCGACCACCCGATCGAGTTTTTCATTATCTATTTTTTTCATGTTTTTCAGCTGCTATATTGGTTATAGTGTACTTTTACACTCACTTTAATTGAATTTCAATTATTTATTGCTTAACTTCCAGCTGACTTCTTTATGAATATAACTAACATTCCTTTTGTAAAAACCGTCGGCATTGAACGAAACAATCAGCTCCTGTTGCAACTCAAATACCACTCAGGTGTATACAATCACCTCGAAACCATCCATGCAAGCGCTCAGTTTGCACTTGCTGAAACTGCCAGCGGCGACCTGCTGTACCCGTTATTTCCTGAGCTCGTGGGCCATGTTATTCCTGTCGTCAGAAGCTCGTCGGTTAAGTTGCGAAAACCAGCAAACAGCACAATCACTGCAATGCCTGTAATTAATTCTGCCGCATCTGAAATATTTATGAAACAACTGTCAGACAAAGGCCGTGCATCCATTGATATTAATGTGGAACGAAAAAATAACGAGGGTGAAATCACCTGCAAGGCAACATTTAAATGGTTTGTTCAGCTCATTAAATAACCCATCCCAGCCATTTGCCCTGCCTGAATTGCAATCATCACTTGCTGTGCCCTGACAGGACGCATAAGACCCCGCACCTTCCACTTTTACGCCACTTTTCACCGCTACAAAAGGCTTATTTACCCGGTTTTACTCTCCCCTGTTGGCCATTCTTCAAAATTTGTTCTATAATCCCTCTTCGCACTGAGGAGCGCTGCAGCAGATCCCTCTGTCAGGCTCAGTGTATCTATTTCGAACGGCGCTCATTTATTAGTCTCTAACAAGCTAAAAAATGAGTGCTGACACAGAACATCTCCGACATTCAAACCGATGTCTATACTACTATCTGTCAGCAATCACTTTTTTCTCATTAATAGCTTTATAGATATTTTCCCTTTTAAATGGGTTACGAGGAACTACAAGCATGTCAAATAGCCATTTATTTACTTCAGAATCAGTGTCTGAGGGCCACCCTGATAAGGTTGCAGACCAGATATCAGACGCCATACTGGACGCTATTTTCCAGACAGACCCGAAAGCACGAGTGGCCTGTGAAACACTCATTAACACCGGCATGGTGGTACTTTCAGGCGAAATCACCACCGAAGCCTGGGTTGACATGCAGGAAATTGTACGCAACACGGTACGCAATATCGGTTATACCAGTTCTGAAATGGGCTTTGATGCCGACTCCTGTGCGATTATTACCTCTATCGACAAGCAGTCACCGGATATCGCCATGGGCGTTAATGAAGGCGAAGGCGATGATCTGGAACAGGGCGCAGGCGATCAGGGCCTGATGTTCGGTTACGCATGTAATGAAACCGATGTGCTGATGCCCGCACCTATTACTTATGCCCATCAGCTGGTTAAGCGTCAGGCAGAAGTGCGTAAAAACGGCACTTTAAGCTGGTTACGCCCGGATGCAAAAAGCCAGGTGACTTTCCGCTATGAAGACGGCAAACCTGTGTCGATTGATGCGGTTGTTTTATCCACCCAACATTCACCGGATATTAGCCTGCAGGCACTGCGTGAAGCGGTTATGGACGAAGTCATTAAGCCGGTTATTCCTGAAAGTTTAATCAATAAAGACACTAAATACTTTATTAACCCAACCGGTAATTTTGTGATTGGCGGACCTGTTGGCGACTGCGGCCTGACCGGACGTAAAATCATCGTCGACACCTACGGTGGCATGGCACGTCATGGTGGCGGCGCGTTTTCCGGCAAAGACCCCTCCAAGGTTGACCGATCTGCAGCTTATGCCGGGCGTTATGTTGCTAAAAACATTGTCGCTGCCGGACTCGCTGATAAATGCGAAATTCAGGTTTCCTATGCCATTGGTGTAGCTGAACCCACTTCAATTTCCATTGAAACATTTGGCACAGGCAAAATCGACGACAGCCGCATTGAAGAGCTGGTCCGCGAACACTTTGACCTTAAACCCAAAGGCCTTATTCAAATGCTTGATCTGCTCCGGCCTATTTATGGCACCACTGCCGCTTACGGCCACTTTGGCCGAACTGAAGACAGCTTTACCTGGGAAAAAACCGACAAGGCTGATGCATTAAAAGATTCAGCAGGACTTTAAAACAAGCTAAACAAATGATCAGACATTCGACTCAAAGCCACATTACAGCAATGTTTCACTGAGTATGTCTGCACCAGGTTATAACATTTACTTTTAGGAATTATACATATGAGCACTGAATTTACTGATTACAAAGTTGCCGATATTTCACTGGCCGAATGGGGTACAAAAGAAATTCGTATCGCCGAAACTGAAATGCCGGGACTGATGGCACTACGTGAAGAATATGGCAAAGAGCAGCCTCTGGCGGGCTGTCGCATTATGGGCAGTATTCACATGACCATTCAAACCGCCGTTTTAATTGAAACACTGGTAGCGCTTGGTGGCGAAGTGCGCTGGGTTTCCTGTAATATATTTTCTACACAGGATCACGCCGCTGCCGCCATTGCTGCACAGGGCATCCCTGTTTTTGCATGGAAGGGCGAAACTATTGAAGAGTACTGGTGGTGCACAGAGCAGGCACTTTTATGGCCTGATGGCAAACTGCCGAACATGATTCTTGATGATGGCGGTGATGCAACACTGCTGGTACACAAAGGCGTAGAATTTGAAAAAGCCGGTGCTATCCCGGCCACTAAAGATGATGACAACGAAGAATACAAAGCTGTTCTGGATGTATTACGCCGCACCATAAAATCCGGCGAGAAAACCTGGCAGAATATTGCTGAAAGCGTTAAGGGTGTTACTGAAGAAACCACAACCGGTGTGCATCGCCTGTATGAAATGATGGAAAGTAACTCACTGCTGTTCCCTGCAATGAATGTCAATGACTCTGCCACCAAATCTAAATTCGATAATCTGTACGGCTGCCGCGAGTCATTAATTGACAGCATTAAGCGTGCAACTGATGTCATGATTGCAGGTAAAATATGTGTCGTTCTAGGTTATGGCGATGTAGGCAAAGGCTGTGCTCAGGCTTTCCGTGGTATGGGTGCAACAGTATGGGTGACTGAAATTGATCCCATCTGTGCGCTGCAGGCAGCGATGGAAGGTTACCGCGTGGTTGAAATGAATGACGCCGCTTCAATGGGCAATATTTTTGTAACCACAACCGGCAATGTTAATGTAATTGATCACGACCATATGGCAGCAATGAAAAATGAATCCATTGTCTGCAATATTGGTCACTTTGATTCTGAAATTAATATCGCTTCACTGGAAAAATACCAGTGGGAAGAAATCAAACCTCAGGTTGACCACGTAATATTCCCTGATGGCAAACGCATTATTATTCTTGCAAAAGGCCGACTGGTAAATTTGGGTTGCGCAACAGGGCATCCAAGCTTTGTAATGTCAGCCTCTTTTACTAATCAGGTAATGGCTCAGATTGAGTTTTATACAAATGGCGAAAGTTATAAGAATGAAGTTTATATACTGCCCAAAAAACTGGATGAAAAAGTAGCCAGACTGCACCTTAATAAAGTGGGTGCGAATTTAACTGCTCTTTCTAAGGAGCAGGCTGATTATATTAATGTACCTGTGGATGGTCCATATAAACCAGAACACTATCGTTATTAATCGCTAACCAGAATTGCAAATGTCCGTATTGCGGTCACGACAGTGTGACCGCAGTTTTTATGGGCCTGCAATTTGTGCATATAAAATATACTACAGGTTTTATCAATGAAAACTCAGCAAAAATTAGAGCAAAATTTCAGCTGTGAATTTTTCCCTCCAAAAACAGAACTGGGCATGGAAAAGCTTTTAGCAACTGCTGAAACACTTAAACTGGAAATTAAGCCCTCTTTCTTTTCAGTTACTTTTGGTGCCGGTGGCTCTACTCGTGAAACGACGTTTAACGCGGTAAAAAAAGTAAAACAGGCTGCCGGCTGTGAAGTTGCACCTCATCTTTCATGCATAGGCTCAAGCAAACAGCAGCTGAGCGATATACTTGATGAATATAAACAGCAGGGAATAAAGCGCATTGTTACATTACGCGGCGATATGCCTTCGGGCACCGTATCACACAGCGATTTTAACTATGCCTACCAGCTGGTCAGTTTTATTCGTGAAAATTATGCCGATCAATTTCATATTGAAGTTGCCGCCTACCCTGAGTCTCACCCTCAGTCAGACAATGCCCACAAAGATCTGCTTCACTTTAAGGAAAAAGTAGATGCAGGTGCTAACTCAGCCATTACCCAATATTTTTACAATATAGACAGCTATTTTTATTTTGTCGACAGCTGTGAGAAAAGCGGCATGGACATCCCCATTGTACCTGGCATTATGCCCATTACAAACTACAGCAACCTTTCCCGCTTTTCTGATATGTGTGGTGCTGAAATCCCACAATGGTTACGAAAAAAACTGGAATCGTTTGCTGATGACACAGATTCAATTAAAGAATTTGGCGCAGACTTTGTTTCTGCTATGTGCGAAAAATTACTGGCAATGGGCGCGCCCGGTTTGCATTTTTACACTTTAAACCAGTCAGACGCAACCATGCGCATATGGAATAATATCAGGCCCTGATGTCTGATGTTATTTTACCTGAGTTATTTTTAAGATGAGAAATATTCGGGTTTATTACTCCGAGCAGTTCGAAACCGGGCAGGCCTACTCTCTGGAAAAAGCCACCAGTCACTATTTGCTGCGCGTATTACGTTTAAAAGAGCAGCAGGCATTTACTTTATTTGATGGCAAAGGCTGTGAGTATCACGCGCAACTTGAAATATCCGGCAAAACAGCCATCGCACACATTGAATCATCCAGTCACCTTTCCACTGAATCGAATTTAAAAATTCATCTTTTGCAGGGAATATCCAAAGGTGACCGAATGGATTTTGTGATTCAGAAATCCGTTGAACTGGGTGTTCATAAAATCACACCGGTAATATGTGAACGTACAGTCGTTAACCTGAAGGGCGATCGGCTGGAGAAAAAGCGCCAGCACTGGAACAATATTGCGATTAGCGCTTGCGAGCAAAGTGGGCGTAATCATCTGCCTGAAATTTCAGTCATAAAACAGCTTGACGAAATTTTGCAAGAGGGAAATTCGCAATTAAAGCTATTACTCAATCCCCTGTCGAAACAAACATTTAACAGTATTGAATTTTCTGCCGATCAATTGAGTTTTTTAATTGGCCCGGAGGGCGGGCTAACAGACAATGAAATAAACCATGCACTGCAAAATAACTTCAGCGATATTCAGCTGGGACCAAGAGTGCTTCGTACTGAAACTGCAGCCCTCGCAGCCATCACTGCGGCACAAGTATTATGGGGAGATTTTAACTAGTCGCGAATTATTAAATATTAAATAATTAATATTGCGAATTTTAAACAAACAGGAAGCAAGTGCATATTTAGTGCGTTAATACGTCTTTAACCAGTACCTCAAGATTTTCAAGATTGATAATGCTGTAGTAAGCATCATCGATCATTATTTTACTTTCAACCGCAGGATGAGTAATTGGCACTTCATTAACAAGAATATCGTCTTCTGTCACATGAACAATTGAGGGGGAATCCTGCATTAATATAGCCACATAGGGGATCTCTTTGTTTTCGCCAATCGAAAACAGCACCGCCGCCTTTATATTACCGGTAGCCAGACTTGGCATGCGCACACCACCCAATGTTTCAAATGATATCAGGGGTACAGAGTTGCCCCGCCAGTCAAGATAGCCCAGCATCCAGCCGGGCTTATTGGCGACATTAATGATGTTTTTTATTTGTACGATTTCAGCAACCGATGCATTGGGCATCAGCAGTGTATCTTCACTTATTTTTAAGGCAATGCACTTTACCTGATCATCTAGCATCATTTAGTAACTCGTTAATATTTTCTAAAAGATCATCTTCCTGATAAGGCTTACCCAGGTATTTATTCACACCTATATCCATTGCTTTTTCTCTATGCTTTGCACCGCTTCTCGATGTAATCATAATAATAGGTAAATCTTTTAAGCGTGAGTCATTGCGGATATGCGTAGCCACTTCATAGCCATCCATGCGTGGCATTTCAATATCTAGCAGCATAACATCCGGCCTGATATCCTGCAGCTGAGACACCGCATCAACGCCGTCTTTGGCGGTTATTACTTTCATATTGTGACGAGCCAGCATACGCTCTGTTACCTTGCGTATGGTAATGGAATCATCCACCACCATAATAATAGGCTCTCTCTGTACTTCAACCGCCTCAACTTCTTCAGTAACGGCTTCATCATCACCCAGTGAAACATGAAACAGTGAATCACCCAGTACCAGCGCATTCATTTCCAGGATAATAACAACACGGCCATCACCAAGAATGGTTGCACCTGAAATGCCCCGCACCGTGCTGATCTGCGCACCCACCGGTTTAACCACTATTTCGCGACGGCCAATTAATTCATCAACGTGCAGCGCAACACTCTGATCACCCGCTCTTGCCAGTAGCACCGGGAACAGCTGTCCCTGCCGGGAATAATCGGGTTGTGTGCCATTGAGTATATAGCCCAGGTGTTTGAGCTCGTATTCACTTCCGGCAAAACTATAACTGCGCTCACCACTATTATAAAATTGCTGAAGCTCAGGGCCGGACAGACGCACAACGCCTTCAATACTATTCAGAGGCACGGCGTAAACTTCATCACCCACATTAACCAGCAACGCGTGATTAATTGCCAGTGTCAGCGGCAGACGTATTGTAAAGGTTGTCCCCTTGCCCTGCACCGTATCGATTTCAAGCACACCACCCAGCTGTTTGATTTCACTATCGACCACATCCATGCCAACACCGCGACCGGAAATCTGTGTCACTTTTTCAGCGGTACTGAAACCCGGCTGCATAATATACTGCAGTACATCGTGATCGCTTAAATCACTGTCTTCATTCAGCAAGCCTTTTTCTATGGCCTTTTTACGGATAGCAACGACATCGATACCACGCCCATCATCTGAAACCAGTATAACAACATCACCACCTTCCCGGTCGACAACAACCTTCAGGTGCCCCGTCTCAGGCTTGCCGCTGGCCAGCCGTTCCTCCGGTTTTTCTATGCCATGGGACACGGCGTTTCGCAACATATGCTCAAGGGGAGCGACTATACGATCAAGCACGGTTCTATCTACTTCTGATGTTTCACCCACGATGTCCAGTTCAACATCATTACCCAGCTCACGTGAAGTCTGTCTGACAATTCTACGCAGCCTTGACGCCAGGCCACCAAAGTGAACCATACGGGTGCGCATCAGACCTTCCTGAAGCTCAGTACTTACACGGGATTCCTGCAACAGAAGCGTTTCTGAATCACGTACTTCTTCTGAAAGTATTTCTTTAATACTCTCGATATCGCCCACTGTTTCCTGCAGGCTTCGTGAAATTTGTTGCATGGTTGAAAATCGGTCCATTTCCAGCGGATCGAAATCTTTATCATACTGGTCAGCTTCTTTTTCATAACGCGAGAGTATTTGCGCCTCAGTTTCATTCGATAACTGACGCAGCTGTTCGCGCAAACGAATAACGGTCTGATCCATTTCTGAGAGGTTAAATGAGAAGTTGGTCACCTGCTGCCCCATACGCGCATGGTAAACACTCACCTCACCCGCATGGTTAACCAGGTCATTCAGCAGATCTGAGCGTACACGCACCTGCTCATTTGCCATGCCATCTTTGGGCTGCGGCTCAGCCGGTTCATGACCCGCATCGGCTTTATCCAGTACCAGTGTTGAGGTGTCTGGCTCCGACTCAATGATATCGGACTCCAGAGAGAAATCACTCTCTGTCGGCAATGTTGCAGACAAATCTACTTCCGCAGGCTGAGTATCTGGTGTCAAACCCAGACCGATATCCAGCCCTTCATCGGCCTCTTCAAAGCCCATGACGCTCTCATCACCGAGCGATGAACTCTCTGCAGGCTCACCAAAGTTTTTAGCCATAAGGTCGTCGAGCACAATATCATCTAAAACAATATCATCAGCTGCCGCGCCTTCAATATCGATGACATCAACATCATCTAAAATGCCAATATCTATATCATCAGATGTAACGGTTTCATCTGGCTCATATGCTAATTCAGGCTCCGGGTCTTCGCCCTCATCATCAGATGCCGGGGCCGATGCCGGAGTCGATGGCTCTTTGCCCTGCCGAATCAGTTCTATATTGGCAATCATTGTATCTGCAGAAGCAATCGGCTCTCTTTCTTTTACTTTTGAAAGCATATCTGACAATTGATCGAGCGCATCATGCAGGACATTCGAAATGTCTTTTGTAAATGGCAGGTTCCGCTCGCCAACCGCCACAACCAGTGACTCCAACGAGTGAGTCAGGTTACCCACCGGACTCAGATCAGCCATGCGTGCACCCCCTTTCAAGGTGTGCAAATGACGCTGTAAATCTAGCAGACCTTCATCATCGTCATTATTTGAGGTCCAGCGCTGCAGACTATTTTCGCAGCTGTCGAGCAACTCTTCAGCTTCTTCAAGAAAGATATCGACCAGCTCATCATCTACATCGGAATAACTAACCAGCGACTCGCCTTCATCCATCAGGCCGACATCATGGCCTTGTGACGTTTCCTCAGCAGGCGCACTTTGAAGCGCCTCAAGTCTGATTTCTTCACTTAAATCTTTAATGCGCTGAAGTAATGCCTCATCAGACTGAATCCGCTGATCCTTATCTTCCAGACCAACCAGCATTTCTGTTACTTTATTTGTAACGTCGGAGATTAACTTCACACCGGAATCAGAAATACTCAGATCATTGCGGTCTATATAAAGCCGTATATATTTTTCGAGCGCACCACAAAGCTCTGCAATTTCATCAACTTCAGCCGTTCTTGCGCTGCCAAACAGGGTGTGTAATGCACGCAACAATTCAGCATTAGCCGTAACGGGCTCAATCGACTGCTCGTGCCGCTCAAGCATCGTACGCACATGCTGAAGGTGGTTTTCAGATTCGCCTTTAAATATACCAAACAGTATCGGGTCAATATGTACCTGCAATTCATCCTCAGACTCAACAGCATCATCTATTGCTTCGATTTCTACTTCTATCTCATGCTCGGGCTTAACGTCCGTCTCTATCGCTTCGCCACCAGATGCCTCCACTGAGAGAAGCAAATCATCCAGGCTTATTTCTTCTACGAAATCATCACCTTCATCGCCTTCGAAGTCTTCAGCTTTAATCTCGTTATCATCAGTAGAAGCAATTTGTAAAGCTTCCAGCTCATCGGTCAGATCAATATCAAAATCGTCGTCCCCACCAGCATCGCCTTCAGCGGTTAATGGCTCAACAACATCAATAGACAGGTCATCAATTTCCAGATCACCCACTTCAAAGTCATCAACATCAAGCTCGCCTGTATCAATGTCCGGGTCATCTTCCAGCATCAGTTCATCTTCAGAAATTTCGATGATGCTCTCTGGGTCAATATCATCCTCTATTTCGAGATCAACAATTTCTCTATCCACTACAGTCGATGAGATTTCTGCGTCTATTTCAAAATCAAGATTTATCTCATCTTCAATATATGAAGAAAGCTCTGTCTCGAGAACTTCTTCAACTGCAGCCGGCACGCTTTCAGCGGCAGCCGATTCATCGGCTGCCGGCTTTTCCCACTTTCCCAGCAAATCCACCCTGTCAATTAACTGATAGATTCCGGGAATAGGGTCTCTGTTACCCCTTAACTGCTCTATCAACTGAGGCAAAACCGCCAGTGCTTCATCCAGTGCATCAAATACATCCTGTGTCAGCGGCCGAGATTTTTCAATGATGCGATTCAGCATACTTTCAAAAATCCACGCGAATTCTCCGATAAGTTCAGCCCCTATCAGACGACCACTGCCTTTTAAAGTATGAAATGAGCGACGAATCGTAATTAAGGCGTCATTATCACCATGATCATTCGACCATAAAGGCACCTGCTCATTGAGCGAATCGAGCACTTCCAGTGCTTCCTCAATAAAAATCTCAAGTATTTCTTCATCTGCGTCATCACGAAGAACGATATAGCGATTTTCATCAGCTACCTGTGTTCCAGCATCTGAACGCTTAGTCTCTGCATTTTTTTTCGCAGCCGCATCTACTGCCTTTACTTTCTTTTCTGCCTGCGCAATATTCTCTTTCGCGATTGCAGCGCTATCGCCCGCTGAACTATCCGTGCCTAAGTCATCTGTCCGTTTATTCAACCGATCTGCCGCTGCATTTCCTGAGTTCATGGAAAGCTCAAGATCAGGACGGCCTTCAATAATGGCTTCCAGATAATACTCAATACTGGTTACCACATCAGCCATGTCACTCTGCTCATCCCCAGCCGGTATATGCGCAGCATTTTGCATCACTCTAACAACGTAATCACGAACTGAATCGATCTGATGCTTCAGTTTTTTAACCGGCAACATGAACATGGCACCGCTGACTTCATCCAGGCGCCGAACGATCAAATCCAGTAGACTTTTATCTGTTGGGTTTTCAAGATAGCTAAGCACAGCCTGCCTTGCATCATTAAAGTCCTGCAGCGCTTCACGAATAACCGCCGACAAGACTTCATGGTATTCAGACTCAGGCATCTCCGCAAGATCACCCACACGACGTGGTGGCTCACCTGTTGCACTCATTGACGAGCGATTCGCAATAAAGCTATTTAACTGAGACTCAACGGATAATAAAACACCTGCAACAGTTAGAATGAGCTCATCCGATGTTTTTTTCTCACCGGAGATAACCTGCTTTATAACACCCTTCTGCTCAAGCACCTGCTCTCTTGGCATACCAAGCCCAAGCATGGACAGGGTGTCTGCAATTTTCAACAGTAAATCAGGTAACGCACTTAAGCGACCCAGGTCCTGCACTTCACTGTGCACAAATATTTCAAGGGAGTCTTTAACTTCGAGCAGGTCTTCGCGTATGCCAGCAGAAACCGTTGACAGTAATTCGGCGTTCAGCCCGCCCATACCTGAACGAACTTCTTCAAGCTCCGTATCACTCGGCAACAATTCTTCAAGGCGGTATGTGGTTTTTATATTCCTGACTCTGGGCGAGTCGGTTTTGATTCGTGCAATATAATACAACAGATTTTTTATTAAATCTGACGGTGCATTTTCTGCAAAGGTATCTTCATCTGAATCGATCAGCTGCTTTATACTTCTGTCAACCTGGCCCAGCAACATTTTAATGCTGACATTTGAATCTATACCCTGCTGAGTTAGCCCCTCGATGAGGGCCGAACTTATTGACCATATTCGACGGGTTGCAGGCTGTGCAGATTTTTTCTCCAGCTCACCCAGTACCGCAATAATTCGCTTGAGGCTGGCAGGTATTTTTTCGCCTTTAAACCAGCCGAGCAGACCAATTTGATAATGTGGCCGTAGTTTTTTAGCCGTTCCAAGTAACTGACCCGATTCGATCTGCACACCGGGCGGTGCTTCTTCATTATCAACATCGGGGAAAAACAGTACGTTTTCTGAGAGTAAGCTGGCGTTTCGAGATGCGCGCAAATCATTTAGCAGCGGCAGCAGAACCATGGGCACATCTTTGCCGCCCGACTGCAGGCTTTCCAGATAATCCGGCAACTGCAACATAGAGCGCATCAACACATCGTAGGCGTCATCTACTTTGTTAACCTTACCATTAAGTAATGCATCAGAAACTTTCTCCATTTCTTCAGCAAGCTGGGCGGCACCATACAACTCAACCATCTGCAAAGTACCATGTACCATATGCAGATGTTCAACGGACTCTCGCAGGCGCTCTGTTTCCTGCGTGTTTTCGATATACGCAGACAGCGAGGTCTGAGCTTCCTGTAAAATCAGGTCGAGCTCTTTTTTTACCCAACGTAAGGAATTATATTCAACAGTATCCTCTGTTTTCATCTGTTATGCCAAACTTTAGCCTTATTAGCCATTCAATATCACTGTTTCTACCTGCTCGTCGCTGTCTGGCAGCTTGAAGCCGGCAACCGATTTACGTAATTCGTTTGCGAGAATACTCAGGTTTCCAATCGATGCAGATGTCTCCTCTGTACCTTCTGATGTTTGCAGGGTAATTTCCTGAATAACGTCCATGGTATTCGATACATCCATCGCAACCGATGCCTGTTTATTTGCTGAAGTGGAAATACCCTGGATCAACTCAGCCAGCTCATCTGATACGTTTTCAATTTCGATCAAAGCGCCACCCGCATCTTCGGCCATTTTTGCACCGCTCACCACGTTGGTGGTACTGGCTTCCATTGAGCTAACCGCTTCGTTGGTATCGGACTGGATGGTTTTAACCAGCGCCTCAATCTGCTTGGTCGCATTACCGGCCCGTTCCGCCAGGCGCTGTACTTCGTCCGCAACCACCGCGAAACCACGGCCAGCTTCACCCGCTGTGGATGCCTGAATTGCGGCGTTCAGTGCGAGAATATTCGTCTGATCGGCGATTTCAGTGATCAGCCCAACGATATCACCGATTTCCTGTGATGATTCACCCAGTCGTTTAATTCGTTTTGATGTTTCCTGAATCTGCTCACGGATAGTATCCATACCGGAAATACTGCGGCGCACAATACCCGCACCTTTCTGCGCAATTTCCAGTGATTTATGCGCTACATCCACCGAGCCTTCCGCATCTTTCGATACGGCCTTCATTGAATCGGCCATGTCGGTAATAGCAGCTGATGCCGAAGCAATTTCCCGCGCCTGATGCTCAGATGCTTCGGATAGTCGAGTCGCAGTCGCCTGTGTTTTTTCTGCTGAAGAAGAGACTTCCACCGCCGTGGTATTGATAGTAGCAACCAGGGATCGAAGCGCATCGATTGCGTAGTTAACCGAGTCGGCAATCGCACCGGTAATTTCTTCGGTTACCGTTGCATGTACGGTAAGGTCACCTTCCGCCAGGTTGGCCATTTCATCCAGTAATCGTAAAATGGCCCGCTGGTTTCTTCTGTTTTGCTCAAGAGCGGCATCTTCCCGTTCACCGGAATCTCGCACCATCAGCACACCGGCGATGATAATAACAAATACGGACAGGCCACCTGCTGCAAAACCGACCCAGCGCACAACATCAAGAAACTGGCTGTGTTCAATAATTTGTCTTTCAAACGTTTCTGTTTCTTTTAGCAGTTCTACGCCCAGGCCCTCAACCACATCCGCTGAATTTTTAACATCGAACAGGTCAGGAGATAATTCAAGTATTGCCTCTACGTGGTCTGAAACCGAACTAAACAGCATGGCCACTTCACGTAATTTTGTGCGTACAACTTCATCATCTACTTTTCTGATTCGCAGTGCCTTAGAGCCTTTTAACATCGCCTCTAATACCGCACCAAATCGGGCTGCATCCCGGCCGAATCTATCAGCCGCAGCCGCCGCACCTTCACCACCCGACAATACGCGGTTCATATTGTTTTCAATACGCTGTGTCAACATGAGCTGACGTGAAGCCATAAACACCTGATGGGGTGGCGCTTTACGCTCAACGAGTAAGTCGACAACTTCTTCAGAGAAGGATAACAGCTGAGGAATAAACTCCTGAATAACCAGTACAAATTCACCCACTTCTGAAATAGCTAACTTACCATCCAGAATATTAACGATATTGTCACGATAACTTTCTTCATCGGCATCAATATCCCCACCCAACCAAACTTTTTTCACCGCTTCAAGCTGAGCAACAGCACCACCGGTTAATGCTGGTAAACCGCTCTCATCATTGCCCTCGGCCAGCACCCTCAATGTTTCATCGAAGCGATCTCTGGATTTTTCCAGCTGTACAAAAGCAGACTCACGCCCTGCGGCAGACTCCAGTGACAGAGTAGCCAAACGCTGTGAAAGTAACTTTTGCTCTGAAATAATTTCCAGATACTGCTGCTGATAACTTTGCTGAGTAGCCGCATAAAAAAGACTGCCTAACATCGTTGCTATAGATAGAAACAGGACAAAACCCAGTATTAAAATGGGTTTGCTAATGACTCCTATAGCAAACGGGTTTCGTTTTGCTGCGCTCATGTTATTTTATTCTCCCAGCTACACCGATAACAAATCATCTATTCGCCTTGTTTCTCACAACGATACGTGCAGGAAACGCTCATCTTCAACTAACTCATGCATGCTAAACACGGGCCAGTAATTATTGTCTTTCTTAAACGCCTGCTTAATATAGGGCTGCAGGCTATTATTTATTTCAGGTAGTTCAAAGGTTTGATCATTTGATGAAAAGTGCCGCATACCCTGCACCTCCTCAACGACCAGCCCCGTGTGCAAACCATTGTGGTTAACCACCATTACACGAGCAGAGCTCATATTGACAGTTGATTTACCTGTTATAAAACCATTTAAATCCATCAGGGGCAACAAACCACCCCGTACATTTGCTATGCCGATAACCCAGGGCTTAACCCCGGGTATCCGTGTATAGACGGGCGGGTCCATAATTTCTGCCACTTCACCCATCACAGAAAGCAAATCTGTTCCTGCAATCTTAAAACCGATACCAAGCCACTCATCCTTGCCGCCTTCCGAAGTCGGCAGACTGCCTGCTCTCTCTACGCAGGTTTGCTCAACTTCTTTAAGTCGCTGAAAAATTTCCTGCATTATTTTGTTACCGTCGGGTGCTTATTCATCAGCTTCCGCCACCATTAACCGGCAAGCGCCGAATTAACCCGGGTCATCAGATCACTTTCCTTAACCGGCTTTACTATATAGTCTTTCGCACCCTGGCGAATACCCCATACCTTGTCAGTTTCCTGATCTTTAGTGGTTACGATTATCACAGGTATACTTGAGGTTTCACTGATCGTTGCAAGCTGACGTGTTGCCTGAAAACCATTAATGCCAGGCATAACGATATCCATCAGCACCAGATCAGGAATGAGTTCCTTCGCTTTTTCTATACCTGTTTCGCCTGTCTCTGCCACATGTACCGTATGACCATTTTTTTCCAACATGGTCCTGAAAACATGTACTTCTGTTGGCGAGTCATCAATTATCAGGATGTTTGCCATTTACTTACTCCAACCACGTTCATTCGTATATACACCAGTAAACTCATGCATAAAAGCATCAGTTTATCGCGTGCTCCTTGATCGCACCAAGCAGGTCATCTTTTGTAAACGGCTTGGTGAGATATTGTTCTGAACCCACTATTCTTCCTCGCGCACGGTCAAAAATACTGTCTTTACTGGACAGCATAATCACCGGCGTGGATTTAAACATTCGATTATGTTTGATAAGCGCACAAGTCTGATACCCGTCCAGACGCGGCATCATGATATCAACAAAAATAATATCCGGCTTATGCTCAGCAATTTTTGACAGGGCTTCAAAGCCATCTATCGCCGTCACTACATCACAACCTTCTTTTTTTAGTAAATTTTCTGCGGTACGGCGAATTGTCTTACTATCGTCAATCACCATCACCTTCAGGCTACTAATACCTGCGGAATCTTCTGCCATAGCCGTCCCGTTCATCCCCATAAAAGGTCTTATTTAGTGCTCTCAATTTATGGAAAGATAGCTCATGTATTAAAGTTTCGCAAATAAAAAACGCACATAAATAAACTAGTTACACTAAAAATCTTAAGTACGACCTTAAGGCTTACACACTAACACCATGATTATTAAGCATTTATTGTTGTTTTGGTGTAAGATTATAGCATCGCAACAAAGAGCACCGACAAATGAAACTTAATATCGGTTTCGTGATGGACCCCATCGAATCCATTACGCCCTACAAAGACAGCAGTCTGGCCATGATGCTGGCCGCACAAAATAAGGGCTGGACACTCCATTACATCCAGCAGAGTGGGCTTTACCTTGAAAATAGCCAGGTTAACATCGACTTCCAGCCTGTCCGGGTTTATGACGATAATGATCACTGGTTTGACCTTGGTGAGCCCTCCACAATGGCAGCCAGTGAGCTTGACGTCATCCTGATGCGGCTTGACCCTCCATTTAATATGGAATATATCTATACCACCTATTTACTGGAAATGATCGAGAAGCAGGGTTGCCTGGTCGCCAATAAGCCCGCCAGTTTGCGTGATGCCAATGAGAAATTATTTGCTACACAGTTTCCACAGTGCTGTACAGAAACACTGGTTACTCGTAACCCGACAAAGCTGCGAGAATTTATTAGGCAGCACAAAGACGTGATTTTAAAACCACTCGATGGTATGGGAGGCCAGTCGATTTTCCGTCTGACGCCTGATGATGCAAACCTTTCTGTCATCCTTGAAACCATGGTCGAATACGCTCAGCACACCGTTATGGCACAGAAATTCATCCCCGAAATAAGCGAAGGAGACAAGCGCATTCTTGTGGTGGATGGTGACGTCATTCCCTACACTCTGGCACGCATTCCGGCAAAAGGTGAAACACGGGGAAACCTTGCTGCAGGTGGCTCTGGCGTTGCCATGCCCATAACAGAACGTGAAAACTGGATTGCAAATCAGGTCTCAGGCAAACTCAGGGAAATGGGCATTTTATTTGCCGGACTCGATGTAATTGGTGATTATTTAACCGAAATAAATATCACCAGTCCCACCTGTATCCGGGAAATAGATGCACAGTTTGGGCTGGATATTGCCGGCCAGCTAATGAATTGCATAGAAAGAATTCGATGCTAAAAAATTCTGCCCTGCTTGCTCTGTTACTGACTTTTATGACTATCAGCGCCTGTGAAAAAGCCGCCGAAGAGCACCATTACAGCAGCCTGCACTTCGGCACCTTAATCGATATCACGCTATACGATGTATCAGCAATAAAAGCCGATGCTGTGTTTAAAAAGCTGGATGAGGACTTCGCGCTTTTGCACACTTCCTGGTCACCCTGGGAGGCCGGTTCATTAAAGCGCACCAATATGCTGATTGAAACAGGCAAGGCCTTTTCCGTAGGTCCGTCAATACTCACCCTGATCGAAAAATCAGCACCATTATCGGCAAATACAGAGCACCTTTTTAACCCGGCTATAGGACGGCTTATTAACCTCTGGCAGTTTCACAAACACAACGAAAAAGACATAAAGCCACCTGCAGATGAAGCGATACGGACGCTGGTAGCACAGAACCCACAACTCAGTGATCTGAAAATTGACGGCATAAAAATGCACAGCGAAAACACCGCCGTTTCACTCAATTTTGGTGCCTTTGCCAAGGGCTATGCCATTGACCTGGAAATGCAGCAGGTAAAGGACATGGGCATAAAAAACGCCATAATAAATGCCGGTGGTGACCTCAAAGCCATTGGCTCACACGGTAAACGCCCCTGGCGCATCGCCATACAGCACCCCAGACAGAAAACCTGGCTGGCCCAGTTAAACACCCACGGCGAAGAAAGCGTATTCACCTCCGGTGACTATGAGCGTTTTTACCTGTATAAAGGCAAGAGATATCATCATATACTCGACCCGAGAACAGGTTACCCTGCGACGGGAACACAGTCAGTCACCGTGCTACACACCGACTCTGCACTGGCAGATGCTGCCGCCACCGCACTGTTTATCGCAGGCCCGGATCACTGGATGGATATCGCCCGAAAACTGAACCTCAGGCAGGTTATGCTTGTCGATCAGCAGGGAACCGTCTATATCACACCTGAAATGAGAGCCAGAATACAGTTCAACCCGCAAATTGAGACTACAATAATAACCACATCGGCATTATAATCAGAAACATGACAGCTCAATCAATCGCCACACCACTGGTTTCATCTAATGACCGCCTGGGTATGACCATCTTCTTTGCCCTGCTTTTTCACGGTATTGTTATTCTTGGGGTCACTTTTATTTCATCGCCTTCCGCCAAACAGAAGATACCCCCATCTTTAGATGTCATACTGGTGAATACCTCTAACTCTGAAACCCCAGAAGAAGCCGACTATCTGGCGCAAACAACACAGGATGGCGGGGGTAACAGCGAAGAAAAAGTTCGCCGCACCGATTTATTTTCCGCGCCGACCTTATCTAAAAATCCGGGCATTGCCCAACAGCAGTTCGTCAACATGACACCGATCAAAAAACAGGAAGCGAAAAAAGCCTTTATCACGCAGAATAAATCGGACACAAAAACACATACACAGAAAAAACATACCGAAAAAGACATTCGCGAACAACAGGTTACACCACAACAGAAAAATGAACGTGCAGCACGTATGGCCGAAGAGCTCAGCCTTATATTTCAGCAGCACTCACAAAAGCCCAAAGAGAAATTTCTAAATTCCCGCACCAAAGAGTATATCGCCGCCGGCTATATGCGCAGCTGGGTAGACAAGGTAGAAAGACTGGGTAATGCCGATTATCCGGATGCCGCTATTCGTTCAAAACTCAGCGGAACATTAATACTGGATGTGGTAATAAACGCGGACGGAAGCTTAATAGAAATTAACCTGCGCCAGTCATCCGGACACCAGATTCTGGACGATGCAGCTAAACGCATCGTAAGAATGTCATCACCATTTGCCCCATTTCCCAGCAAGCTTCAAAAACAGGCCGACATTATCCACATCACCCGTAGCTGGGAATTCCGCAGCAGCAGTAAGAACAACAGACTGAGAAGCTATTAATGTGCAGATTAAGCGAGAATAACCCGGGATGATTAGCGAGCCGAAATTAACCAATCACTTTCTAATTGCCATGCCAAACCTTGAGGATGGTAACTTCTCACAATCTGTGACCTATATATGCGAACATGATGAAAATGGCGCGCTGGGTGTCACCATTAATCGCCCCTCTGAAATCAGTCTGGCTGAAATTTTTTCACAGCTGCAAATAGACGCACCACCAGACCACACCAGAGATCAGACCGTACTCAGTGGAGGCCCGGTACAGACAGACAGAGGTTTTATCATACATGCCCCTCTCGGTGACTGGAGTTCAAGCCTGCATGTAACAGACAGCATTGCAGTCACCACATCGCAGGACATTATGCTGGCCATTGCCAATAATGAGGGACCGGAGCGATCTATTATCGCTCTCGGTTATGCAGGCTGGGGGCCAGGCCAGCTGGAATATGAAATATCAGAAAACAGCTGGCTCAGCTGCCCCGCCACAGAAAAAATACTGTTTGATACCCCCATTGAAAAACGCTGGAAAGCCGCCGCCCTGTTACTGGGCATTGACCTGCAACTACTCAGTAATATGACAGGGCATGCCTGATATTCATCAAGTACTGGGCTTTGACTTTGGCAGCAGACGCATCGGCGTTGCATCTGGACAGAGCATTACCTGTAGCGCCAGCCCGATTACAACCCTGACCAGTATAAACAACAAAACAGACTGGCAGGGCATAGAAAAGCTGATTTCACAATGGAAACCGGATGCTTTAATCGTTGGCCTGCCGTTTTATCTCGATGGCAGCAAAAGTAAAATGACAGAAGCCGCAGAAAAATTTTCAAGACAACTCGAAGGTCGCTTTCATCTACCTGTATACACGCATAATGAAGCACTCAGCTCGTTTGAAGCCGAGCAGTTTTTACAGGCTAAAAAAAAGCAACATAATAAACAGGACATTGATAAAATAGCCGCTGCAATTATTGTGCAGAACTGGCTGGAGCAAAACACATGACCCACGCTACTGAACCGGATAAACTCCTGGAAAAACTGGCTGCCGATCTGGAAAACCTGCTGGAACAGCACGCCATAAGCACCCCGTTAATGGTTGGCATACACACAGGCGGTGCCTGGCTTGCAGAAATACTGCATAAACGCCTGAACATACAGGATGAACTGGCAACACTCGATATCAGTTTTTACCGCGATGACTTTTCACGCATTGGCATGAACCCCCAGGTAAAAACATCCAGCCTGCCACCACAGATAGAAGACCGTCACATCATTCTGGTCGACGATGTACTACAGACAGGCCGCACGATTCGTGCGGCGATGAATGAAATTTTTGATTACGGTCGCCCTGCGTCCATTACCCTTGCATGCCTGATTGAACGCAGTGGGCGTGAACTGCCAATTCAGGCTGATGTAGTCGGCCAGATTATTGAACTTCACGATCACGAACAGATAAAATTAACGGGCCCCACACCACTGAGCTGGGAAATTAAACGAACCGAGCAGATATGAAAGACCGAAAGAGTATAACTCGATAAACACCGTTTAAAACTGCACTTAACAAATGAAACACCTGAACCAGTAGACCCTCGCAAACTGCACAGGATAAAAAGAGAACACAAATGGTTAACAAAGCCACACGCCCAACCGATGAACTAATTGGCCAGGACCTCTGGAATATTCAACTCGACGAACAGGGCCAGTTAAAGCATTTCTTAACCATAGAAGGCCTGGGTACTAACATTCTTAATCAGATTCTTGATACAGCAGAAAGTTTTGCCGGCATTAATGAGTCGGTAAAAAAAGTGCCGCTGCTGCGCGGCAAAACCATTGTAAATTTATTTTTTGAAGCCAGTACACGCACACGCACTACATTTGAACTTGCTGCAAAACGACTGTCTGCCGATGTACTCAATATGAATATCAGTGCATCCGCCACCAGCAAGGGCGAATCGCTGCTTGATACTCTGCGAAATATAGAGGCGATGCAAACCGATATGTTTATTGTACGTCATGCCGACTCCGGCACTGCACACTTTATAGCAAACCATGTGGCGCCGCACATTCGTGTACTTAATGCGGGGGACGGAAGCCACGCGCATCCCACCCAGGCGATGCTCGATATGTTTACTATTAGACGTAACAAAGGTGCGGATTTTGGTGGCCTGCGGGTGGCCATTGTGGGTGATATAAAACATTCTCGTGTCGCACGCTCACAGATACATGCACTCAACACCCTGAACACCGGTGAAGTCAGAGTGGTTGCACCCAAAACCTTAATTCCAAAAGACATAGATGCCATGGGGGTCAATGTCTTTTATGATTTACCCTCCGGTATTAAAGATGCCGATGTTGTCATTATGCTGCGTTTACAGAAAGAACGCATGCAGGGAGCGCTGCTACCCAGCGAGCAGGAATACTTTCAGCTCTATGGCCTCACACAAGAGCGTTTACAACTTGCAAAACCCGATGCCATTGTGATGCATCCCGGACCGATTAATCGCGGCGTTGAGATTGAATCGAATGTGGCGGACGGCCCGCAGTCTGTCATTCTCAGTCAGGTGACCTACGGCATAGCAGTACGCATGGCTGTAATGTCTATGACCCTTGGTAGTAATGCGGGAAATAGCGTAGGCAGCAAACCGAACGAGAATGCAGCACCGAAAAATCAGGAAGACAAATAATGAAAAACAAAATGATCTTGATAAAAGGTGCGCGTTTAATCGACCCAAAAAACCAGCAGGACACGGTCACTGATTTATTTATCAGCAAACAACATATTGCCGGTATAGGTAAAGCTCCTTCGGGTTTTAAAGCCGATCAAACCATCAACGCAAAAAACCTCTGGCTCATTCCCGGCATCGTAGATTTAAGCGCCCGTTTACGTGAACCCGGCCTTGAGCATAAAGCCAATATTGAAACTGAAAGCCGTGCCGCCGCCAGTGCAGGCATAACGACACTCTGCGTGCCACCGGATACCGACCCGGTTATAGATGAGCCCGCCGTGGTAGAGCTCATTCACCGCAAAGCCAAACTGGCCCAGCAATGCCATGTATATACACTGGGCGCACTCACCGCCGGTTTAAAAGGTGAACACCTCAGTGAAATGGCCGCATTAAAAGAAGCCGGGTGCCTGGGTGTCAGCAATTGCAGGAGCGCCGTAAATAACCCCCTGATTTTGCGTCGAGCCTTTGACTACGCCTCCACTCATAACATTACCGTATTTATCGAAGCCCATGACAAACACCTCAGTGCAAATGGCTGCGCCCATGAAGGCGCAATTGCCAGTCGCTTAGGCTTAACCCCCGTTCCTTATGCTGCAGAAACCGCACCCATTGCGCAAATTTTAGAGCTGATTAGAGACACCGATATCCGTATTCACTTTGGCCGCCTCTCCTGCTCCAGAAGTATCGAGCTTATTAGTAAAGCCAAAGCCAGCGGCCTTAAAGTCAGCGCCGATGTCGCCGCCCATCAACTACACCTGACAGACATTGATATCAGCAGCTTTAACAGCCAGTATCATGTTCAGCCACCCTTACGCAGTCAAAGAGACATGGAAGCACTTCGCCATGGTGTTGCAGAGGGTATTATCAGCACTATCTGCTCGGACCATCAGCCCCATGAGATAGACGCCAAGCAGGCACCGTTCCCGGCAACAGAGCCTGGCATTTCCGCTATTGAAACACTGCTGCCGCTCACCCTAAAACTGCTGGACACAGGCATGGCGCTTAATACCGCCATAGCCAGCATCACCTGTCACCCTGCCGATATTTTAGGCCTGGATGCAGGACACCTGGCGATTGGTCAACCCGCAAACCTGTGCCTGATCGACCCTGAAAAAGACTGGGTATTTGACGCTGAAAGAATGTTAAGCCACGGCAAAAACACGCCTTTCTCCGGCTGGCATTTTAAAGGCAAAGTGGTTAGAACTATGATTGAAGGCCGCAGCGTGTTTTCAGCTGACGGATAATTTAAGGATACATGACGAGCTTGCCCGAAAAACAAAACACCTACACCAGCCGACAAAAGACGGGACTAATTCTTGGGCCGGCCTTTTTCCTGGCTTTACTCCTTATGCCCCTGCCCCAGGGCATGCCAGAAAACAGCTTACAGGTAGCGGCTATTGCCGCATTAATGGCCAGCTTCTGGATGAGTGAAGCCATTCCCATTCCAGCAACCGCGCTGATACCCATTGTTCTGTTTCCACTTTTCTCCATTATGCCAACCACAGAAGTTACCCTGTTTTATGGCCACCATTTAATTTTTCTTTTTATGGGTGGCTTCCTCATCGCCATCACCATAGAAAAATGGCATTTGCATAAGCGCATTGCCCTGCACACCATTTTGCTGGTTGGTACATCTGCAAATCAGATTATTCTCGGTTTTATGCTCGCCACCGCATTTCTTTCAGCCTGGATCAGCAATACGGCCACCGCCATGATGATGCTTACCATCGGTATGGCGGTGATTAAACAAGCTCAAACAAAAATAAAAACACCTGCTAAATATTCGCCCTTTAGCACAGCTCTAATGCTCTCCATTGCCTACTCGGCCTCTATTGGTGGAATAGCCACACTCATCGGCACGCCACCTAACTCCATACTTGCCGGTGTAATTGAGACAAATTTCAACTACACCATTAGCTTTGCCCAGTGGATGGCCTTTGCTGCCCCCCTTTCATTAATAATGCTTTTTCTATGCTGGTATTATCTCACCCATATTGCTTTTCAGGCAGAGTTCAAAGAACTTCCCGGCGGCAAACAGAGTATACATCAACAACTGGACAAGCTAGGCCCGCTGTCACCCGCTGAAAAAAAGATACTGAGTATTTTTATTCTGGTTGCATCTGGCTGGTTATTACGCGGCCTGCTCGATATCCCTTTATTGCAACATGTCAGTGACAGCAGTATTGCTATAGCCGGTGCATTATTATTATTTACAATCCCCGCTGATTTTAACAAAGGCACACCTCTACTCGACTGGAAAACGGCTAAAAACATACCCTGGGATATTATGATTTTATTTGGTGGTGGCTTTGCTCTAGCGGGCGGCTTTGCCAGCAGCGGACTAACCGGCTGGATTGCAGATCAGCTCACATCCCTGCACGGCTTAAACCTGATACTCATTGTTTTTACCATTGTATTACTGGTTGTATTTTTAACTGAAATAACATCAAATACCGCCACCTCCTCTCTTCTGTTACCGGTCACGGGTGCACTGGCCGTGGTGATTCAGGTGCACCCTTTAAATTTAATGGCTGCTGTCGCACTCTCCTCCTCCTTTGCCTTTATGCTACCGGTCGCCACACCACCCAATGCAATCGTTTTTAGCAGCCGGAAAATCACTATGACGCAGATGTCCCGCGCGGGTATATGGCTGAATATTATTGGCAGTATTTTAATTACCTTATTTGTAATTTTTTATTTACCCGTAGTGTTTAAAATTAATTAATAGAAACCCTCTTAAGCAAACTGCCAGATCATGGTTTTTAGTTTTTCACTTTCATTCAGTAACTTCTGACTCGACTTGCTGCACTCTGTGGTGTCTTCAGCCGTTTTTATAGCCAGCTGATTAATATTATTTACATTGCGGCTAATTTCTTCTGCGACGGCTGTCTGCTCTTCCGTTGCGGCAGCAATTTGTATTGTATTATCACCAATATTGCTCACCGAGCTCGCAACAGAGTCCAGTGACTCGACTGCGGCCTCAGCAAGTCCGTAGCACCTGCCTCCCTGCTCTTTAGCTTCGTTCATTATGATTGCAGAAGCCTCCGTCTTATTCTGCAAATTTTTAACAATATCTTCAATTTCCTGGGTTGAGCTTTGCGTACGCTGTGCCAGCAACCGCACCTCGTCGGCAACTACTGCAAAGCCACGCCCCTGCTCGCCTGCACGAGCCGCTTCAATGGCCGCATTGAGTGCCAGCAAATTAGTCTGCCCAGCAATACCCTGAATAACCTCTACCACGGTACCTATGCCGCTACTATTGGATTCCAGAATCTGAATGACGTCCACTGTGTCTGTAATTTTGCTCATCAATATATCCATGGCACCAAGCACCTCAACGGCTCCCAGGGAGCCATGCTGGGCACTGTCTCTGGCAGCATGGATCTGCTCGGAAGTGACCACGGCATTTACAGCCACTTCACGTACCGTTGCGGTCATTTCTTCCAGCGCCGCAGCTAACTGTTCAAGCTCTCTTTGCTGCTGCTGAGCACCCTGCTGAACAGTCTGCAACACACCATCCGTTTGAGTTGCTGTTTGCACAAGACTGGAATTTGAATCATCAGTTCTTGCCAATACTGTATTCAATCTGGCCTGCAACGCTGCAATTGCACACTGCAGAGTACCTGACTCATCATTCCTGCCCGTATATACCCGACAGGCAATATCATTATCAATAATCTGTCTTGCCTGTTGAGCTGCTTTTTGCCAGGGAGCGGCATGCCATTTAGCAAATACAAACGCTAAACCCAGGCTAATGACAGATACCGCTAAAATACCCCTGACACTGCTCACGTCAGATTGCTGCTGTATAAGTATAAACCCGATTAAAGCAAGCATTGCACTTAACAGGTGGCTCAACAACAGCTTATTTATTACTTTACCTGTTAACCAGCTAAACCAGTTTTTTTTACCGCTTAATAACTGCCCATAAAGTGCCTGGGCACGATTAACATTTTTTCTATCTGGCCGGGTTCTGACCGACTGGTAACCAATAACCTGCTCACCACTATATACAGGAGTCACATAAGCATCCACCCAGTAAAAATCACCATTTTTACAGCGATTTTTAACAATTCCCATCCATGACTCGCCCCGCTTTAATGTATCCCAGAGATCTTGAAAAGCCGCAGCGGGCATATCCGGGTGACGAATAATATTATGATTTTTACCCAGTAGCTCCTCAGAAGAAAAGCCGCTAATATCCAGAAAATCCTGATTGAAATAACTTATTGCACCTTTCAGATCAGTAGTAGAAATGATTTTTGCATGCTCTGGAAAGTTAATTTCATGATCACTGATGGGTAAATTTTTTTTCATCGTTTTAACCAACCTTCAACCTAACCGATTTATAAGATTCTTAATTATTTTTTAGTTATTCTGTAGTGTAGTGCAAATAACAAGTGCCTGCATAACAGCCCATAAACCTATATATCAACTTCTCCGCTTAATTTTTCTTATTAGAAACACCTCAGCTGCCTAATTAATTTTCATCAACAACCACTCTGTTACGACCCTGTTCTTTTGCAAGATAAAGCGCAGCATCCGCGCGTTTTAATAAACCATCAAAACTGTCGCCTTCAGGGTATAGTTGAGCAATTCCTATGCTGGCAGTAACCGTCAATTCATGGGGCCTGCTGCTTTCAATATCCAGCAGCAATGTCTTCGCCTTTTTTTCGGCCAGCTGAATATCACACTGATCCATTAAAATAACAAACTCTTCACCGCCAAAGCGTGACACCACATCTTCAATCCGGATTTTATTTTGTAGCAATGCGGCAATTCTTTTCAAAACCTGGTCACCCACCAGATGTCCATGACTGTCATTAATCGATTTAAAATGATCAATATCAATCATCAATAAACTCATGGAAACTTTGTGTCGCAACGATCGGGCCACTTTGTGAATTGCCACCTCCATTAAATAATGTCGATTATATAAGTCTGTCAACTGGTCTCGCATGGCAAGACGCTCAAGTTTATCTCGTTGCTGCTTTAAAGTAATGTGTGTATTCACACGGGCCAGAACAATAGCAGCACGAACAGGTTTTATAATATAGTCAACTGCCCCCAGACTTAAGCCCTTTTCCTGATCTATATCATCATCTTTTCCGGTAACAAAAATAACGGGCACTGAATTTGTTTCCGGCTTGCTTTTTAACTGCTCACACACCTCATAACCATTCATTCTTGGCATTTCTATATCCAGTAAAATCAGATCAATGGATTGGTCCAGTTTTAAAATATCCAGGCATTGCTCCCCGGATTTAGCCACTTTAATATGATACTTATCTTTCAGGCAGGCGGCTAATACCATTGCATTCGACGGTGCATCATCCACAATCAATACAACAGCTTTATCATTCATTTTATTCACCTTCTTGTTCAGTTGGCATATTGATGCCGGATTTTCCTGTTATTTCATTTATGCTATTCAGGGCTGCTTCATTATCAAACTGCATAATTTGCTCACATAACTGGTTTAACAAAGCCTGAATAGCAACATCATTACTGGCGTGACGCAATGGTTCTATTTCTTCAGCATCAATATAATCACAGTTTTTAAGTTTAGAAGCCAGGTCATATAATTTCTCACCTAAGCACTCATTGTCTAACTCATATATATCGCCGCTAACAGAACTTTTTGATAGAGCAAGATAAGCTTGAAAACAATCTATAACTTTTCGTACCGATACTTCAAAGTCAGGCATCAACACACTCACTTCTTGATTCAATGAGCTTTTAGCTGCTTTCTCAATATTCCCCGCCTGATAACACAGGCTCTGTGCACTAAGGTTTGCTGCCACGCCTTTAAATGTATGCATAATGCTTTGCACCTGCTTCAGATCATTTCTTTCTAGCGCTTTTTTAAGCTGCTCCATTCGCAAAGGTGTCTCATTTGAAAAAACACCCATCATTGTAAGTAACAGATCTTTATTACCCATCACTCTGCTTAGCACCTCATGTTCATCCCATATTTTATTAATATCACTCTTAGCCTCAGACGCAGCACTATAATATTCAGCCTCCTCGTTAACTGAGTCATTGTCCACTTTCTCATAATTTACGTTTACCCATTGAGTCAGCTTTTCCTGTAACTTATCCGCATCAACCGGTTTTGTAATATAGTCATTCATACCTGCGTTCAGGCATTTCTCACGATCACCGGCCATAGCATTAGCCGTCATTGCTATTATTATAATTTCTTTATTACGCTCTCCAGCCCTGCCTGATCGTATTGCGGCAGTTGCCTCGTAGCCATCCATTTCCGGCATCTGACAATCCATCAGTATTAATGTGTATGGCGCATCCTGCGGAGCATGCTGCAAACTGTGTACCGCCTCACACCCGTTACCTGAAATATCAGTCTGCAAACCCATTTTATTTAAAATGCCGGTTGCCACCAACTGATTAACATGATTATCCTCAACCAGTAAAAGCCTGCACTTATCTGGCCAGATTATTTTATGGCACTGCATTTTTTGCGATGATTCGCTACGTTTCAACGTACCCAGGTAATGCGAGGTTAACAGAGGCTTTGCCAGGTGCAGAACTTCGCCATCATCGGCTACAACCGCCAATGCATCAAATAAGTCTGAGGTTGTCGCAGGTTTTGGGAAATAGGCACTGAAACCCAGATCAGAAAAAAACTGCGCATCTCCCTGATGTCCCATAGAAGTCATCATCACCAGTTTAATTTCACTAAACCTTTCGTCCTGTTGTAGTTTTCTACTTAACTCTACTCCGTCCATTTCCGGCATTTGCATATCCAGCAATGCAATATCAAACAGCATTTTTTTTTGCTGTACACATCGCTCACATATTTCAAGCGCTTCAGCACCACTTTCAGCATCAACAACTTCAGCCCCCCATTTTTCTATCTGACAACGCAGCACCTCACGATTTGTTGCATTATCATCAACAATGAGTATTTTAAGGTTGCTGATACTGGCTTCAGGCATAACCAGTTGCGACTGCTCGCTTTTCCCAAGCAATACATAAAATTCAAAACAACTGCCTTTATTTTCTTCGCTGTTGACAGAAATGTCTCCTCCCATTAACCCACAAAGTTTTTTGGCTATGGCCAAGCCCAGGCCTGTCCCTCCATATTTCCGGGTTGTAGAAGCATCAACCTGACTGAATGAATCGAATAATTTATCCAGCTTGCTCTCTGCTATACCTACGCCCGTATCAGAGACACTGCAGCTTAACTTTAAGCTCTTATTATTCTTATCAGAAACACTTAAGCGAATGATTATTTCGCCCTTAGTTGTAAATTTAATCGCATTTGAAACAAGGTTCGTCAACACCTGCCTCAGCCTCCCCGGATCTCCTTTGACTCTTGAATATTCAATGTTTTTTTCATCCAGTATCAACTCAAGATTTTTTTCTTCAGCCTGATACGCCATAGCCTCTAAAAACTCACCCAGCATATGGCGCAAATCAAAATCCAGAATCTCAAGCTCAAGTTTACCCGCATCTACCTTTGAGTAATCCAGAATATCATTAATCAAACCCAACAGTGACTTTGCGCTACTTTGAGCAACATTCAAGCGATGTTTCTGCTCATCATTTAGATCGGTATTTTGCAAGAGACTTAACATGCCCAGCACGCCATTCATAGGCGTTCGAATTTCGTGGCTCATACTGGCCAGAAACTGCCCTTTTGCCAACACCGCACTTTCTGCAATATTTTTAGCTTCGATTAATTCTACTTCCGTTCTTTTTCTAGCCGTAATATCTGTGCGTATTGCAATATATCTTTCGGGCTTAGAATTTTTCCCCATAAACGGCACAATAGTGGTATCCACCCAATATATATCACCTTTCTTTGTTTTATTACAAATTTCATCATTCCATACTTTACCAGAAGCGATAGTTTTATACATTTTCTTAAAAAAATCGTCTGAATGAAACCCCGATTTTAACAGGCGATGATTCTTGCCGATTAACTCAGTCTCGCTATAACCACTTATTTCTGAAAACTTTTTATTTACAAATTCAATATTTCCTTTTACATCTGTTATTGCGACAATACTGTGTTGATCAAATGCGGACTTTTGTTCATTAAGTGCATTATATGAGTTTTCAACCTGAATAAGTGATGACTGCAATTTATCATCTGATTTTTTTTGCATTTTCAGCATACACTTAAAGGCTTCTGCTAACTCCCCTATTTCATTTTTCACTGAAACATCGAAATGCACACCTTGATCACCTGCGGCAATCTTGCGACTAGCATTTGCCAGTTGAATAACAGGCTTCGTTATACGGCCAGATAGATAAACAGCCAGCGTAAAAACTATAAGCACTGTTACAATAATCAATACTATCATTGCTTTAGCTATTACATATGCCGCATTAAGTGCTTCGCTACTGTTTACTTCACTAATGAGTATCCAGTTCACTCCAGGAAGATTGAGCTCATGATGTATACCTATTACCTCAACTCCATCTGGCCCCATATATCTTGAAGCCTGTGTATGCTCATTACCCTGAACCACATCATCATGTTGCTGCCACAATGTCATCTGCCGGGTACTTATAACTCTTCTTAGTCTTTCCTGATTTTTACCTTTAATTGCTGTTCTAAGCAGACCATCTTCACCGACCAGGTAAAACACCTGTTCAACGCCACCAACTTCATTGCTTTTTAAAACATAAAACACATAATCTATATTGATTTTAATTGATATTGCACCCAGTACTTTCCCTGATTTATTCAACACTGGTGCCGTCAGAAAACCAACAACTTCATTGCTAAAAGGTCCATAATGCTGCAGGTCAGAAAAAACATACCCCCCCGATCTAAACACCTCCATTACGCTTTTGGAAAACAGCGTGTCAACATGCGCAGAAGAAAATAAATTAGCCCCCAAGTCTGTTCTTTTCGCTACACTAAACAACACATTGCCCTTTCTATCTATAAGGTAAATATCAGATATATAGTCATAGTTTTTCCTTAAAAGCACTAAGTCACTGCCTTTATCATCAATCTCGTAGGTATCAACATATTCATCAGGCCCCAATCCACTATTTTTTAAACCTTCTTCCAAAAATTGTAGTAATTTAATATTTTTTTGTGATTCGGCCTGAATCTTAAGATCTGCAAAACGATATTTAAACCAGTCTTTAATGTGGTTTAAGCTTAGGCTGGACGATTGAATAAGACGATTTTCTGCTGCTTCTATCAAACTGTTGCTGGCCTGCTGATACCCAAACCACGATACAAGTACAAGTGGCAACAGCGATATCAGCAAAAACCACAGAAGCAAACTATATCTCAATGAGTAGATTGACTTTTGTCTGCGTTTTTTTATATTTTCCATAGTGCTATATCCAGCATATTAATCATTCCCTGATAGAGTGCCATTTATGCCTTCCAGCAATATCCGAATGGTAATTAATTCGCAGAAAGCACCGAATGCGTCTATTTGCTATACCCCTGAAAACCACCACTTTTACCCGTTTATGGTTCACATAGGCCTCATTACGGTATAGAGCATCTTTGTTATATTAGTTGATTTTTCAACTTTTGCCTGACAACCAGAGCGTCAGAACAGGCATCAACAGCCTCTTTTCCTGACAGCACAAAAAAAGGGCGCTGATTACAGTGCCCTTTTTAAATATATGATATAAAACTATTTATATTTTACAACTCTGGGCTCTCTAATATGAACTCATCCACTCTCCTGCCAGTTTACTAATCTGCCGTCCAGGCCAATAATACTGATTCTGTTTTAAACTAATAACAGACTCACGATTAATCAAATCCAGTACCTTTAGCTGCACAAACTTATCTTTTTTATATTTTTCGGTCAGCGCTTTAAAGTCTGCTAGATCTTTTATTTCTTCTCCATTAAATTCAACAATCCGAAACAGCGCGCTCAGATTGCTGCGATTTGCCGGGCTACCATGAAATACAAAGCTGACATAAACGCCTTTCGGCTCTATACCTCGCTGTAAAGCCAGCTCTCTATGAGGCTCCTGTATGAGTGCACCGGCCCATTGCATAATACTTTGTGTGCCAGCCCCATCCATTAAACGGGTTTTCACATGTACCTCCAGTTCCTCGCCAAAACGATTAATACTGAGTGTTACCTGGTTTTTCTGCGTATATTTTTCCACATCATGATACTTTCGGACCACTTCACCATCCACAGCCAGAATCAAATCCCCCTCTTTTAACTGCTTAGATGCATCAGACCCGGCGACAATACGGGAAACCGCCAGCACCTGCCGTTTTGCATTATCTGTCTGCATTTTATCTGTCCAGTCATCTGACAGGCCCAATTTCCTGGCCTGCGCAATAGACAGGGTCGCCAACTCAACTTCAAGCGATCTGATTTCAAACTTTTTACAGCACCTCCATTGCTCGAGAAGATCCTCCACCAACTCAGCAGGCACACCCCACTCATACTGTTTAAATACGCCACCACTGTCATAGGCAAAACTCGACCAGATTGCCAGTACTTCTCCCTCCTCATCGGTCAATACACCACCACGACTAACCGGCGGATTTTTCAGGCTAATCACATCAAGGTTAGACTCTCTAAATGATGGGATTTTAGGCATTTCAAAATCCAGTGAGTCGATAGCAGATACCTTTGTAGACTCAACTAATAGCTCCTGACTATTTTTTAAGGCAATTAACCAGACATCATCACCGGCCTCTAACTCTCTGTCTGAAATACTGATTTCTTCAACTTCCGTATCACCCAGCCATTGCGGGCGATATTGAACAATGGCAAAATTATGCAGCGGGTGAACAAAAATAACTTTTGCCGGAATATCCAGCGCACCGGCAAACACGACCCTGACATCCCCCATACTAATGGGAACAGTATTGCGATCAACCAGCACAAGGCCATCTTCTTTGTTTATAATGATGCCGGCACCGGTATAATGTGACTCTTCAACACCGTTTATGTTATACGGAATATCAAACTGAACCGAGACAATCGATGCAGACAGCCGATTCGCTCTTTCATCTTTGTATTTGATAAATTTAACTTTAGCCTTATCAATAATTTCTTCTGATTTATTATCCGCCAGAGCCTGACATGGCCAGACACCGGTTTCATCATTTCGCTGACATTTTCTAAGCGGAAACCACCGGCGATCCATTCTCACAATAGACACTTTAATACGCTGAGTTTCATTAAAGGTTATATACTTTACTGCAAACTCCTGCCGGTCAGCCAGTTCGTTGAGAACACGCTCCACATCATCTATATTATTGACCGGCTGATTCTTAATTGACAATATAACAGAGCCTCGGGTCACACCGGCCGTAGACAAAATATAGCCCGGCTGAGCCACATACACGCCATTCACCGCTCGATTCAGATGACGAGCCTGCTGGTACGACAAGTTATGCACAATAGCCTGACCAAATGTTAAATAACGATCGGGGGTCAGCTTATGAAGATCATCGACTGTCAGCTTCACCTCTACCTCATGGCCGTTTCTCTCCATCCGTAATTTAATGCTCTCCCCCACACTGTCATCAAGCAAAGCTTCAAGCTCTTCAAAGCGCCTCAGCCAGTGAAGCTTTTCATTATTTTTACCCCCTTTAATAAGAATATCTCCCGGTTTTAATAATGTGTGCGCCATGGTTCCCGGCAAACTTCGCCTGACGACCAGTAACCCTACACCATGATTTACTTTTCTTAACCTGGCTTCAAGTTCAGGACGCAGGCCCAGTCGCCTCACTTCATCATAGGGCTTGTAGTCAAAAGTGGTCTGTAATGACCCCCTAATCACCGGTTTATTTTGCTGAATAAGTTTTAAAGCACGCTCAACCCGCTGCAGAGGTAGAAAAAAACTGGACGCGGCTTTTGTTGAGCCCCCGGCATTTAAGGCAATCACATTGCCATGAATATCGAATACCGGCGAACCTGATGAGCCGCCCGACACCCCTGATGCCGATTGATAATAGAACGTATTAAAGTCGTTGTATCTGCCTCGCCCATAATAAGGAGCCTGTCGATCTATCCTCGCCAGAGTCCCTGCAAGTATTGAAAGCTGCTCACCCGCATCATTGCCCACCACACGAATTTCTTTACCCACAACGGCTTCTTTCGGCTTAATATGCAGTGTTTCAGGCTTAATGAATTTCAGGTCTTTGGGGTTATACTGATAGAAACCAAAATCATGTACCGGGTCGCGGTAAATCGGCTTCAGCTCTATTTCTTCCCGGTTAGAGAACAACGCCTCAGCAACCACAGGGCCAGGTTGCACGACATGTCGATTCGTCAGAATAATGCCCCGTTTAGCATCAACCACAAAACCTGTAGCCTGTGACGAACTGTTGGTTCCTGTATCAAATGCTCTTGCAGCATCGACTCGTATAGTTACGATTGAATCAGTAACCCGATTAATTACCCTTGACCAGTCTCTTTCACGATCAGCCATTGAGGTGCTGGCAAGCAACAGGCCGGCACACAGCCATAACACTTTGTACATTTTATAGTTTTCCCTTAAGATCAGTTTATGCTTAATAAAATATGGGCGGGTTTAATAATTATAGGTATTCTGTTCGCAGTTGGACAGGATATATACGATGAAGTTTATAATACTCACGAGAACGGTATTCCTCAACAGACCCCATACACGATTATCAAACCATCCTCAGCACCGGAAAAACTGCTTCTGCACTTTAATAATAGACGACTTAACGCAGAGATTAAGTCCGATCGACTAATTGTTTTACACCTGGACAACCAAAGCCCTGAATATTTGCATAATATAGCCCTCGCAAACGGTAAAAAAAATAAACTGCTTGCCCAAATAGTATCCAGAGATAAAAACCACCTGACGCTGTTATTACCCGAGCTACACTGGAACAAACTGCGTGCCGTCACCCGGGCGGCTTTTGATATTGCAGAGTTTGCGGCAAAACTGGCACTGGGGCTTATTGGCATTATGTCGCTGTGGCTGGGGCTCATGCAAATTGCAGAAAAAAGTGGCCTCATACAATATCTGGTTAAATGGGTTGAACCACTATTGCACTGGCTGTTCCCTGCAATACCCAGACACCACCCCGCTTTTGGCAGCATCAGCATGAATATGGCGGCCAACATCCTGGGGCTGGGCAACGCAGCTACCCCACTGGGTATCAAGGCAATGCAACAGCTGCAGGAACTGAACCCCGATAAAAATAGCGCCAGCGATGAAATGTGCATGTTTCTTGCGTTGAACACGTCCAGCGTTCAACTACTGCCACCTGTCACCTTAATTGCCCTGATGGGCACACAAATTTCCGAGTTAATTGTACCCATTATTCTTGCAACCAGCTGCTCAACCATCACTGCGGTTATGGTGGCGAAATTTTACGCCCGACAGAGAAAAAAATCATGCAACAACTCGCAACATTAATTATTCCTCTGTTTATTTTATTTATTATCAGCCATGGGCTGATCAAACAGATTGCCGTTTATGAAGTATTTGTGGAAGGGGCAAAAGATGGTTTTTCCATCGCCGTAAATATTATCCCCTACCTGGTCGCCATGCTATTTGCCATTGCTGTTTTTCGCGCCAGTGGTGCGCTGGAATTTATTTTAAGCCTGTTATCCCCCCTGGCAAATATGCTGGGATTCCCGCCTGAGATCATCCCCATGGGTATTGTACGACCATTAACCGGCAGCGGTTCGGTGGGCATTCTTGCAGAACTGATCAATACCCATGGCGAAAACTCATTAACGGTTAAAATCGCAGCGGTTATCTTTGGCTCCACTGAAACTACACTTTATGTGCTTGCAGTTTATTTTGGTGCGGTAAAAATAAAAAATACCCGCTACGCAATACAGGCCGGTTTAATCGCAGATTTGGCCGGGTTCATAGCCGCCATCATTATCACATCCTGGTATTTTTCATAAGTCGCACATGGTAACCGAACGCCCCCATAAAAACCTTTACTTTCAAACACTTAAAGAATAATTTGCAGCCAGCTGCCAGCACTCCCTCGAAAGCTGTTTTATGGTATAGTTAAAGTATGGTACCGGAACCTGAAGTAGCCACTATCAATGTGTATTTTGAACTGCCTGAATGTAACATTACGCACCATAGCAATAACGACATTATTGCTAACGCTCTTTTCAGGCTGCGATATTGAAGTCGGCGACAATTTGCCTGGCGTGCCGCCCAACGGTCGATTTGCGGCTGTTGGAGCAAACCAGCACAGCGGAATCACTGAGACACAGGTCGCTATCGCCATTTTCGACAATGGTAAACCCGCCCCGCTCATTGGCGGTGATGTCGTTCAGGCCAGCACCCGCAACGACAGTATTTTGCTGCTTGATGAGGGCTTTTATAAGGGCAGCTACGTTGCCGACCTGCCCAACAATAACAACCTGAATCAAATTGATTTTCTTGTGGTGCATGAAACCGTAAAAGCCCGAGAAGGCCGCTGGTATCCCGCCGATTTACTGAATATTGATCCCGGACCGGGCGAATTTGTTGGTGCATCCGCTTCAATCACCCTGCCAGCAGAGCCTGCCAACCTGGCAACTGATCGCGACATTTTTAGTAATATCAATGAAACCTTCACCCTCACATGGTCACCTGACACCGCCGGAGACACCATGCAGGTACGAGCGGCAATAAGCTGTACAGATGGCACAAACACAGACAACTATGGCACTGTCGCGACTTTAACAGATAACTCTGATGATGGAACTGAAGTCATTAGCATAAACCAGTTTATTTATGACACGAATGACCTTAACCCCAGTGTCACATTCATTAGCGGCAAAGCACGCGCAATGCTTCAGAAACTGCTGACACAGCTGAACAATGCCACTACTGTAAGCAATGATTTTTTTGCCAACCTGAAAATTATAAACCCTGCTTTCAACGACTGCAATATTCGCCTGTTTCTATTCCGGGAGCGAGAGGGAAGCTTCGACCTGCCTGCAACCAACGGCAATATCAGCTCCAGCCGCAGCGCAGAAACGACTCTAAGCTACAAACCGAACTAATTTCCAGGCTGCCCCATTCATTATAATGACAACAAAATTAAAATTTATATTTCTGCTTGTGTTTCTACTGCTAACATTGCCCGCTTACAACTACCTTCACGCCGAAAACATGCTCGTTGACGGCAATATCTTTTACACTATACCCGACGCTGGTGGATCAGATAAATTTCACACCGGAAAAGTAGCCACAGTAAATTTTAATTATTACTACAGACCATGGCTCGCCCTCTCTGCCGGAATATTTATTAGTGAAGAGATTTTTGACAACTCACGCACGGATATCGTAGGAACTTATCAGGCCAGTGCCGAAACTCAGGGAATTACAATAGGCCTGAGACCCGAATACCAATTTTCAAAACGCAACGGTATTTACGCACGTACCGGCTTTCTTTTTTATAATACAAAAATATCTGTAAGCGAATTTTTTGAGCCGGGACTACCTTCTGGCACAGTTTCAGACAACACCGATGGTAATGGCTACTATTTAGCTGCGGGCTGGAAACACGCCTTCACCAACACCGTTTCATTTCAGCTGGAACTGGCGGTACAAAAACAACTGGATCTATTTAAGGGAAAAGCTGATCCGGATTCTGTATTTGACCTTAGTTATCCCGGTTTTAGTCTTGGCTTAGGTTATGCGTTCTAACAAAATTTTTTTACAGCTCTCACTAATCCTGCTGCTCAATTTATTATTCTGCGTCACAGCTCAGGCAGATATCGATGAGCTCTACCACTTATCCATCGGTACAAATATCTCTCTTTTTGATACCGATATTTCCATCAATGACTCTTCCATAGACCTTGAGAGTGACCTAAATTATGACAGACAGACTAACGCTTCCTGGGTTAGCGGTTGGTATAGAGTAGGAGACAATCACCGCATAAAATTAACCTACCTCCCCATTAAACGCTCATCCTTTCTGGAAAGCAAAAAAGACATTACCATCAATGATACAACAATTAAAGCCGGTGCATTTATATCGTCCAATACTCGCTCGGATATAATTGATTTCAGCTATATATACAGCTTGCACAAATCACCTCAATTCGAAGTTGGCTTTAGTGCCGGTATATACTGGCTTTTAAACACAACAAAAACTGTCGCTGCAGGTGAGATTCAGGCTGCAGATGCAGACCAGCCCGTTTTTAAGTCTGATTACTTTACACAGCAAAAACTTCAGGCCCCCATGCCACTCTTCGGGCTCACTGCGGATTACGAATTCGCAAACAACTGGCGAACCAATGCCTCATTACGCTACCTGAGCCTCCAGGTAAATGATATAAGCGGGAAAATTTTAAGCGCCGACATTGCAATAGAGTATTATTTCAACAATAACTGGGGCATTGGAGCATCCATTGCTGCTTTTAACCTGGACGCAAAGTCGGTAGGCATTATTACCACCACTACACTGGGGTGGTCACTAAATGGCGCTCAAATATATGCTATTTTTAAATTCTAAAAAATAGTATGAACAAAAGCACAATGCTTGCGCGCCTGACACAGAAGCAACATTAAACTTACAATAGCCTCTTCGTTACTTGTAATATCCACTTTTTAGATCATGGCTATCTAAAAAAATCTCTGCATACCCACATCAAAACATCTCAATATAGAGTTATCACTTCATGATTTTATGCGAAAAATATCATAAGCATTGCATTTAATTTTTTGATTTTGGTGAATTTTTATTTCAATTCAGTTAGTTATAATGTCTGAGGGTGCTGTCCTTACTTTTTCTGCAGTGGCGCGCTCAGTTTAAATTCAAGCAACGTCCCTGCTGGTATTACCACCTGATTGCCGCCCTTTAAAATCGACGCTCCCAAACCCACCTTTGCTCCCGTTTTGGCACCACTCGAACCATCAATTAATCCGCCAATAGCCGCCGCTCTGGCCGTTCGCCCTACCGTGCTTGCGCCGGTTGGTTTAGTCAGGGCATTAATACTGCTCGTAGTCACCGGTGTTATCTGACCGCCGATATTGATATCTGTGATCATAATCATTAATTTTGCATTTCCCGCCAGACGCCTCGATTTAACGGCTTCTGTAATAACGCCATACACCTTGCTGCCAGCCGCAGCAACAGTCACGCCATTGCTCACCAGAGCACCTTCCAGCGCAGCACTAAATTTATGCCCCTTTGTATGTCGCCCTGAATCAAGTGTATCAGAGAGCTTTACCATTACCGTGGTACCCGCTGCAATCTGCAATAGTCACCGGCCCAGCAGAAGCCTTGCTTTTTTCAGGCGCTTTGCCGGACGACTTTCCAGAAGACGTCCCCGGTGAAGCCGCCGCTGCTGTGCCCATAGATATATTTTTTACATCTTTAGCCTGAAAGCTCATACTGATACCATCAACATCAAATTTTATAGTATCGCCTTCACGCCCTACAAATGTACCTTCCATCTTTTTACCGTTACTTAGCTCTATTGTGTCAGCGTGTGCATTTAACGCCAGCAAACCTAGTGTGATTGAAAAAAATATCGCTTTATTCATTAACCTTACCTTTAAATCGGTGGCCTGAGAGTTATAAATAATACCACATTAGATTATCTGGATTTCACAAATGTATTTCATATCTCACTGCGAATCCTTCTAAACAATATAGCATTAGCTTATAATCCCAGGTTAATCAGCTGGGCACCATAGTGCGCACTCTGGGGGGGTGCGCTTGACCTATTCAAAAAGGCCGTGAATGGCATCAAGCTAGAGTATTCATATGTCATGCACCTATCACGTTACTGTGCGGCCAACTGATTAATTTAGGATAATTCAGGGCCAATCCCTGAAAAAAGTTTATAATATCTCTGCGTGGCCTGAGATTCAGGTTTGCACTACCTGAACACTTTCAAATATTTTCTGCCGACACAGGAGTCACACACTGTCACCAGATGTCCGATAATATGGCAAGAGTCTATGTCTGGCATACTACTGCCAAACGGGAACAAGCAATGCTAACAAAAAACAACAAAAATACTTCTAACCTGCTCTCTATCAGTATACTGGCTCTGGCCGCATCACTTACCTATTTTACCTTCGAGTTATCCCAGTTCATTGGCCAGATCCCCGACATTCTTGAAAATGTACGCAACACCAGTGACAAAATAGAGCCCACTCTGGATGAAATCAGTCAAATACGCGACTTGATAGAGCCTGTTCTTCTTGAAGTTAGCGAAACCCGTAAACAAATCCCTCCGATTTTAAAAGAAGTGGAAAACATACGTAAAATAATTCCCCCTGTACTCGATGAAATTGCAGAAATACGCGCCGCTATACCTCCCATTATTGTAGAAACAACCGCCATACGCAAACAACTTCCTGCCGTGCTGAACTCAGCTGATAAAGCATCAGAATCAGTCACACAGATATCCATTGAAATGAAAGCCTATCAACCCGTCGCGAAACAAGCGCTGCTACAGGTTGATGGGGTACGAAAAGAAATACCCGGCATACTTAGTCAAACAAATGAACTGATCGATCGGGCACGTGTTGCTGCCAGGGACGCCAGTTCAGGTGCTATGACCGGTGCTCTTGGCGGACTCATAACTGCACCTTTCAGGCTTGTCGGTGGCTTTGGCAGCAGCGTACTGGGTTTAAGTAAATCCGAAGCGGACGATTACAGTAAAAATGATCTGAAAAATGTGCAAAAGCACACCATGGATTTACTTCAGAGCGGGGCATTGGACGACACATTAAACTGGACCAACCCTGACACCCATCGGCGAACCGAACTCACCCTGCAAAAAATTTATCAGCAAGACAGCCATGAATGCCGGCAGGTGCTCATAAAATCATGGCTTAAATCACAACTAACACTTGAAAAAGAGGTCACCGCCTGTCTTAATAATGAAGGTGAATGGGAACATCAAGATGACAAAGATGAATGGTGACATCAAGATTAAAGCGATGAGTCCTCTGCCCTGAAAACCTGCTTTTATTTGACCTCCGGCAACTCATCGGGATCAGAAGGGTATCTCGAGTCTTCACCCTGTTTATTATCACCGACACCTTTTACGCCACCGCCAAAATTAATTTTCCATTCCAGGTTACTGCGCGAATCAGAATAGGACAGTGCTGTTTTAATATCAATTTTACCATCCTGAAACAGCAGGTATAACGACTGATCGAAAGTCTGCATTCCATCCGCCTCACCTTTTTCCATGATTTCCTTTATTTCATGGAAATCTCCACGTCGAATAAGCTCTGAAATATAGGGCGAATTAATCAATATTTCAATTGCCGCTATACGCTTTCCATCAAGCCCGATAACCAGCCGCTGAGACACAATCGCCTGCAGGTTAAGCGATAAATCCATTAAAATCTGATTGCGGGAATCCGGCGGGAAAAAACTCAATATTCGATCTAATGTCTGGTTTGCGTTAACCGAGTGTAAGGTCGTTAAACACACGTGGCCGGTATCTGCATACTGTATCGCCGCCTCCATTGTTTCACGGTCACGTACCTCACCAATCATGATCACATCAGGGGCTTCACGCATCGCCTCACGCAATGCATTCTCATACGAGAGTGTATCCAGCCCGACTTCACGCTGCCCAACAATTGACTTTTGATGGTCAAACATATACTCAATGGGGTCTTCAATTGTCAGAATGTGCCCCGGCATATTTTCACTGCGATAGTTGATCATAGACGCCAGTGTTGTTGACTTACCTGAACCGGTAGCACCCACCACAAGCACCAGGCCTTTTCGAAGACAGACCAGCTCTTTTAATTTTACTGGCAAGTTAAGCTCGTCCAGACCCGGCACCTCTGACTTGATATAGCGAATCACCATGGATACTTCGCCACGCTGAGTGTATATATTGATACGAAAACGCCCGATATCCTTAATTGACATGCCCAGGTTCATTTCCATGGTCGCTTCAAAACCCATCTTCTGGTTTTCATCCATAACACTGTAAGCAATATCTCTGGTCATCCCCGGTTCCAACGGAGTTTTACCAATCGGGTGCATTTTACCTTCAATATTCATACTCACCGGTGCGCCGGTGGTGAAAAATATATCAGAGCCGCCACGCTCTGCCATTAACTTTAAATAGGGTTGTAAATTCATATACTCAGATTTCTTTACTAAATTACCTTAAACGATGCTGACTGTCCGATTCATCTTCTTCCATGCTTAAACCGGACACTTCTTTCATAAGATCCGTGGTCTGCGCGTCTTTACCTTTAAGTTTAATCCGCAGACGAAGGTCATTGACTGAGTCTGCATTACGCAGCGCGTCTTCATAAGTTACATGACCTTCTTCGTATAACTCAAATAACGCCTGATCAAATGTAATCATCCCATATTCATTCGATTTGGACATTAGCTCCTTCATTTCATGCACATTGCCCTTAAAGATAAGGTCCGACATAAGCGGGGTATTCAGCATAACTTCAACCGCCGGCACACGCCCTTCGCCACCTTTGAAGGGAATCAGGCGTTGAGAAATAAGTGATTTCAGGTTGAGTGACAGGTCCATCAATAGCTGCGCTCTACGCTCTTCAGGAAAGAAGTTAATAATACGATCAAGGGCCTGGTTGGTGCTATTCGCATGCAAGGTCGTCAAACAAAGGTGTCCGGTTTCAGCAAAAGCTATGGCGTATTCCATGGTTTCACGATCCCGCACCTCACCAATAAGAATAACATCCGGTGCCTGACGCAGGGTGTTTTTTAATGCAATATCATAAGAATCGGTATCTACCCCAACTTCTCGTTGAGTAACAATACAGTTTTTGTGCTGGTGCACGAATTCAATCGGATCTTCTATGGTAATAATATGCCCGAATGATTTTTCATTTCTATAACCAATCATTGATGCCAGCGAACTTGATTTGCCGGAGCCGGTGGCACCCACAAATATCACCAGGCCCCGTCGGGTCATGGCGATATCCTGTAATATCATCGGTAAATTCAGTTCTTCAAAATTGGGTATTTCAGAACGAATAACCCGCAACACCATACCCATAGAGCCACGCTGGGTAAACGCATTCACACGAAAGCGCGACACTCCCGGCAAACTAATGGCAAAGTTGACCTCCTGGCTGGCTTCAAATTCACCCAGCTGCTTGTCGTTCATAATTGAGCGCACCAGGGTTTGTGTGTGTGTTGGCGAAAGCGCCTGATTCGATAGCGGTGTCATCTTGCCATCAACTTTCATCGACGGGGCAGCACCTACTGTAATAAACAAATCAGAACCATCTTTCTGGACCAGCATGCGCAATAAATCATGCATGTATCGGATGGCCTTATCTCTATCCATTCCTGACTCCGGTAATTATAATTATATTTCTGTCACTTAAAAAATGCAGAATCAACTGCGCTTTTTCAAATACCTGCACTATAAAAGCGCTTATAGTGCATCTTTATTAGCGGCCTTTGTTCTTGCCTCTTCTTTACTGACAACACCACGGGTCAACAGCTCCTTAAGGTTCTGATCCAGTGTCTGCATTCCCAGCGACTGGCCAGTCTGAATAGCCGAATACATCTGCGCCACCTTGTTTTCACGGATCAGATTACGAATAGCCGGCGTACCAATCATAATCTCATGGGCCGCGACACGACCGCCACCGACTTTTTTCATCAGTGTCTGGGATATAACCGCACGCAGTGATTCCGATAACATGGCTCTGACCATCTCTTTTTCTGCCGCAGGGAATACATCAACAATACGGTCAACGGTTTTTGCTGCTGAACTGGTATGCAGGGTACCAAACACCAGGTGCCCCGTTTCCGCCGCGGAAAGCGCCAGTCGAATGGTTTCCAGGTCTCGCATTTCACCCACCAGAATAACATCCGGGTCTTCCCGTAAAGCAGAACGCAACGCCTCGCTGAAACCCATGGTATCACGATGCACTTCCCGCTGGTTGATCAGGCACTTTTTACTTTCATGTACAAATTCAATCGGGTCTTCAATGGTTAAAATATGACCATAATCATTCTCATTCACGTGGTTAACCATCGCCGCCAGAGTTGTTGACTTACCCGAACCTGTAGGCCCTGTGACCAATACAATACCCCGCGGCGTATTAGAAATTTCCTCAAAAATTTTCGGTGCCCCCAGCTCCTCCAGGGTCAGTATTTTCGAAGGAATAGTCCGGAACACAGCACCTGCCCCCCGATGATGATTAAAGGCATTAACACGAAAACGTGCCAGACCGGGAATTTCAAAAGAAAAATCCACTTCCCAGTACTCTTCAAATGTCTTTCGCTGCTTATCATTCATGATGTCATACACCATGGCATGAATTTCTTCATGCGGCATCGCATCCACGTTAATGCGCCGCACATCACCATCAACCCGAATCATCGGTGGCAGACCCGCCGAAAGGTGCAGATCTGATGCGCCATTTTTAACGCCAAACGCCAGCAGTTGTGCAATATCCATGAATTCTCCCCCTGGGTTTTGCCAGGCAAGCAGCGAACGAACTATAAATCACGTTACGCCAGAATAATGATACCCTTACAGGGCTGTTATATTTTATATAATGTATTAATGAGCCTGACGTCTTTGCGAGAAAAAGCAATTGCCCGCAAATTCAGTTTAACTTTCTGCTTTAATTCAGGAAAGAAGCCCCCGAACATCATGAGTCAATTTGATACACTATACCATTTATAGTCAATATTTTAGCAAGCTTCAATTTAGAGACACTTTTTAAATGCCCAGCCCTTCAGCCCAGCCGCCCAATATTGCAGAGAATCTTCTGCAAATCCAGAAAAAAATTATTGATATTTGCCATAAATACCATAGAAACCCGAATGACGTACAACTGCTGGCGGTTAGCAAAACAAAACCCGCGGAAGATATAAAAGCCGCATTTGATGCCGGACAGAGTCGTTTTGGTGAAAATTATCTACAGGAGGCGCTGGACAAAATAAGTAAACTCAATGAACGGGCAATTGAATGGCATTTTATTGGAACCATTCAATCCAATAAAACCCGGGAGCTGGCAGGGCATTTTAACTGGATTCACAGTGTTGACCGGATTAAAATTGCCCATCGCTTAAGTCAGCAGCGCCCTGATTCACTCACCCCACTGAATATATGTCTACAGATAAATATGAGTGCAGAATCATCCAAATCAGGTTTCAACCTGAATGAGATTGAGCCTGCCGTGAATGAAATAAGCCCATTACCGGGTTTATGCCTGCGGGGGCTTATGGCCATTCCTGCCAAAACCGACAACATAACTGAGCAACGTGAGGTTTTTGCCCGCATGAAAAAACTGCTGGAAACTTTACAGAAAAATCACCCGCAAATGGACACTTTATCCATGGGTATGAGTGGCGATATGGAAGCCGCCATTGCACAAGGCAGCACAATACTTCGCATAGGCACTGCGATTTTTGGTGCAAGAAACATTACTGAGGTATAATTCGGTTTTGATGCCGCTCAAGCATCTGAAACCAGTGAACTAAAAAACCATGACAGATCAAATTTGCTTTATCGGTGGCGGCAATATGGCCAGCAGCTTAATCAGCGGCCTTATTAATAATGGCTACAGCGCCGAAAAAATCACCGTAACTGACCCGGAAAAGGAAAATCTTGATCAGTTGCAACAACAGTTTTCAGTAAACACTTCAACCGACAACAACCAGGCAATACACAATGCCAATATTGTGCTGCTCGCGGTTAAACCACAGATACTGCATGATGTGTGCTGTAACATAAAGGCCGCTGTAGAAAAAGCCCGGCCTTTAATTATCTCCATAGCAGCAGGCATCCGTTCCACTGACATTGATCGCTGGCTGGGCGCTAACAACGCCATTATTCGCTGCATGCCAAATACACCGGCACTGATTCAGGCCGGTGCCAGCGGTCTGTTTGCAAACCCGCAGACCGGTCAGGCACAAAAAGATGCGGCTGATCGAATTCTAACTGCGGCGGGCATAACCGTCTGGGTTGATAAAGAATCACAGCTGGATGCGGTCACCGCTGTTTCCGGCTCCGGCCCCGCTTATTTCTTTCTCTTTATAGAAGCCATGCAACTGGCAGGCAATAAACTGGGGCTGGATATGGACACTGCCGGCCTGCTGGCACGCCAAACAGCCCTGGGTGCAGCACGTATGGCAATCGAAGGCAATGACGATGCGGCTACATTGCGCAGCAAGGTCACATCAAAAGGTGGCACAACGGCGGCGGCCATCGCATCACTTGAAAATAATAATTTCAGTGCCATCATAGAAGAGGCATTAACCGCTGCAAATAACAGGGCCGTTGAACTTGCTGACGAACTAGGCCAACAATAACCGCGCCTGCACACAGATTAAACACCGACATAAACGATCAGACTGATTATTTCAGGACAAAAAAACATGAACCCATTTGTATTTTTAATTGATATTATATTTCAGCTTTATGCAACAGCACTCTTAATTCGATTATTATTGCAGTGGGTACGTGCCGATTTTTACAATCCGGTCTCCCAGTTTATTGTGAAAATGACTAACCCACCGGTTATGCCCCTGAGAAAAATCATCCCGGGTTATGGCGGCATTGATATGGCCACGTTACTGCTCGCTATTACGGTGATGGCTGTAAAGATTATAATCATCTACCAGGTGCCCGACCCTTTCTTTATCAGCATGATGACCCTGTCTCAGACACTGGTTTTAATTGTTAGCATTTTTCTTTACTCTATTATTATTCAGGCCATTCTTAGCTGGGTAAACCCCGACCCCTACAACCCCATTGTCAGCCTGTTAAACAGCATCACACATCCGGTACTAAAACACTTCAGGGCACTGGTTCCCCCCATTAGCGGCTTTGATATATCATCCATATTTGCCATCATTGCATTGATGTTTGTGCAATATTCTATTCAGTATATTTTTACTGGTATTATTGACAGCGCGCTCTAGTGAATTCATTCTATGAGTGGCACGACAATGATATTGTATTACGCTTAAAAGTTCAGCCAAAGTCGAGCAAGGATGAAGTCTGTGAAGTCATGGGTGACTGCCTGAAAGTACGCATTACGGCTCCGCCCATTGACGGCAAAGCCAATCAACACCTGATTAAATATCTGGCAAAACTGTTTAAGGTGAGCAAATCAAGGGTTACACTAATTTCAGGTGAAAGCCACCGTGAAAAACGCTTTAAAATATCAGCCCCCGGGCAATTACCCGAATTTATAACACCCGCATAGCATAAACGGCCAGCATTAAACTCCATAAGGCGAACAAAACAACGACTCCCCCGGCAAAATAACGAACCGCACGCTTCTGCACAAACCGCTGTATCTGACTGGCAAACGCCCCCATTGCCAATAGATTTGGCAATGTGCCCAGACCAAAGCTGAGCATTAACAAAGCACCCTGCTGGAAACTTCCTGAGGAGATAGACCACACCAGCACACTGTACACCATGCCACAGGGCAACCATCCCCATAAAAAACCCAGTAATGATGCCTGCAGTGGCGTTTTAACCGGTAATAGTTTCTGAGCAACCGGCTGAATATGCGTCCATATGATCAACCCTGCTTTTTCCAGCCTGACCAGTCCCATCCACACGCCGGAAATATACAGCCCCATCATCAACATAAAGACAGCGGCCATGAACTGTAACAGCACCTGAATAAACCGGATATCCATCCATATGCTCACCAGCCAGCCCACCGATCCCATTAAACCACCGGCCAGTGTATAGCTCAATAATCGACCAGAATTGTAGGCCAGCAACAGACTGAATAAGGTAATAGAGCGACTGTTTTTTTGCGACTGCGTGGCAAAACTTAAAGCACCAACAATGCCTCCACACATGCTAAAACAATGCACTCCACCCATTAATCCGACGGTAAATGCTGTTATATAAGTAAAATCATGCATTTTTCTTAAAAGTTTTTCACAAAGCCCTTGTATTACAGTGCAAAAGCACTAACAATCAGGTATTGAATAGTTTTTATTATTCAATCTTAACTGATTAAATAAATTTACCATAGGAGCGTCCTAGTATGGCGGTTAAAAAGAAAGCTGCAAAGAAAAAAGTGGCCAAGAAAAAGGCTGCAGCCTCAGCGGTGAAAAAGCCACCAACCAAAAGCGAAATTCTGAATCATATTTCTGCTGAAACAGAGCTGAGCCGTAAAGAAATTTCTGCTGTACTGGAAAGCCTGTCTGGCCTGATTGAGAAAAACATCAAGCCTCGCGGCCCCGGCTTTTTCAACCTTCCTGGTCTGTTAAAAATCAAGGTGGTCAAAAAGCCAGCAACCAAGGCACGTAAAGGAACTAACCCGTTCACAGGTGAGGAAATGATGTTTAAAGCCAAACCTGCCCGTAAGGTCGTAAAAGTACTGCCACTAAAAGGCTTAAAAGATATGGTGTAATGTCTGATTCAGACTTTAGAAACGGGGATCTGTGTTTTGTCTGCACATCCCCGCTTTAGTCATATGGCTAATAATTGTCACGAATGCTTCACAATTCCGCAAATCACTGCTGTATATTGTCGGTTGAGTAACGAAAGCCGTTTGGATCAGCCTGCTCTATTCTTTATAATTCACCCGATATGGACACACTGGTACAAAAACTACCCAAAGCATTTCAGTCTGATGCGCTAAATCCGGCCAAACTGAACCGGACACTGCCTCCTGTCGTCACGATTTTGTTCATTATTGCCTGCAGTTATACTCTGGCACAAATCACCTGGTCACTTATTCCCGGAGACGACGCCCAGGCTGTTGCGCCTCGAAACTTTAATGCTTCGAGGCAAACATCGAGAACGAAAACACCGGACTACAGTCATATCAGTAATGCTCACCTGTTCGGAGAATTCAAACAAACCCGGGCCGTCGCAAGCAAGATTGATGCACCTGAAACCCGTTTAAACCTGGTTTTAAAAGGTGTGCTGGCCACAACACCCATGAAAAATGCCAGTGCCATTATCTCCCTGGGCAAAAACGGCAAAGAAGACACCTATTCTGTGGGAGACAAGGTCTCCAGCGCAACCCTCAGGGAGGTATATGCTGACAGAGTCATACTGGAGCGTGGTGGCCGCCTGGAAACACTGCGTATGCCCAAGGATACCAGTAAAAACCTGATTCAATCGGTGCGCAATAACAGAAACAGTACAGGAACCGCGTCCCGCGCCAATACACCGGGTGCTGTATTATCGGATATTCGCCAGCAAATAATGAAAAACCCGACATCATTCGGTAAATTTGCTATACCCGTGCCCTATATGGAGAAGGGACGCTTACGTGGCTACCGATTACAGCCACAGGGCGACCGCACCTTATTTGATAAAGTTGGGCTACAGACAAATGATGTCATTATTGCCCTTAATGGCATTAAGCTGAATAACCCATCCAGTGGCCTTAAAGCTTTGCGCAAACTACAACGCGCAAAATCAATTGATTTAACCGTATTACGCAATGGCGCAGAATTACCCCTGCATTTTGAAATGCCTTAAAGCGAAATACCTATAATGAGACAATTATTTTGAAACACCCTGATTCGCAAAGACCATTTCGTAAGCTGCTGTCTGGTCTTGTCCGCGCCGTTTTAATTGCCAGTCTGAGCACCGGTGCATTGCTCACTTCACAAGCCGCATTTGCTGAAGAAAACCTGATTACACTTAACCTTAAGCAGGCAGATATTCGTGCTTTTATCAGCACCGTCTCTAAATTCACCGGTAAGAACTTTGTAATAGACCCCCGTGTTAAGGCAAAAATCACCGTTGTATCATCCAAAACCATGTCTGAATCCGAAGTTTATGAGGTTTTTCTTTCGGTTTTACAGGTGCATGGTTATGCTGCCGTACCTGTGGGCAACATTATTAAGATCGTACCTGAAGTTAACGCCAAACAGGGGCCATTACCTGTAGTACGCGATGGCTCATACAGTGGTGATGAGCTGATTACCAAAGTCATTACCCTGGACCATGTCCCGGCAGCTCAACTGGTCCCCATACTTAGACCCCTGGTTCCGCAACAGGGGCATCTGGCAGCATACAACCCAACCAATACACTGATTATTACTGACCATGCTGCCAATATAAAACGCCTGATACAAATTATCCGCAATATAGACCGCCCAGAAAGTGATGAGCTGGAAATTATCCCACTGAGGCACGCATCCGCCTCCGAACTGGTTCGAATACTTAACTCCCTGCAGGCTACCGGTGCAGCAAAAGCCTCCGCCAAAAAAATCACCCTTGCAGCGGATGATCGCACCAACAGCATACTCATGAGTGGTGAGCGCTCCAGCCGTCTGAAAATTCGCGCAACCATTGCACATCTGGATACCCCGCTGGAAAATGAAGCGGGTAACACACATGTTATATACCTGAAATATGCCAAGGCTAAAGACCTTGCCGCAATACTCTCCGGGGTACAGAAAAAACAGGCCAGCAATGCCAAGAAAAAAGTTGCGAAAACCCTTGCCGCCAAGAAAACCGAATTTGATATTCAGGCCGATGAATCCACTAACGCACTGATTATCACTGCTGGCCCGGATGTTATTCGCAGAATGAAATCCATTATCCGCCAACTGGATATTCGACGCGCACAGGTGCTGGTTGAATCCATTATTGCGGAAATATCCAATAACCTTAACAAAGAGTTTTCTTCGCAGTTTGCGGTGCTGCCCGACCCCGATAGCGGAAAATCATCCAGCCCGGTTGCTGTCAGCAGTTTTGGCACATCCGCAGGTATTCTCGGCTTATTAAGCGGGGACCCAGCGACTATAGCCGGCGCAGTTTCATCCGGTATTACACTGGGTGCAGCAGGAAATAACGGTAACCGTTTTGCCTTTTTGCTCAAGGCGCTCACCTCTGATGCTGCGACCAATATATTGTCCACCCCCAGTATTGTTACCATGGACAACCAGGAAGCCACTATCGTTATCGCACAAAATGTGCCTTTTTTAACCGGTTCATTTACAACCAATACCAGTGGAGCATCTAACCCGTTCCAGACCATAGAGCGCCAGGATGTGGGCATTACACTGAAGGTCACGCCACAGATAAATGATGGTAACACCATTAAGCTGGATATTGATCAGGAAGTATCAAATATTGGCCAGTCGGCCGCAGCTAATGGTGGCATAATCACTAATAAACGCTCAATTACCACCTCCGTGCTGGTGGAAGACGGTGAAATTCTGGTGCTAGGAGGGTTGATTGATGACACCCTTCGTGATCAGGTTTCAAAAGTACCTTTACTAGGTGATATTCCTTTACTGGGATGGTTGTTTCGCTCCCACACTACCAGCAAGGAAAAACAGAACCTGATGGTCTTTATGCGCCCCAGCATTATGCGTAACGCAAGTGACGCCACCTTCCAGACTAACCGCAAATACAATTATCTACGCGCCCAGCAAATTGATGCCGGTGTCAATGGCTTTGGCTTACTCAACGAAGAAAGCACACCGTTATTACCTCCAATAGAACAAATGCGCGCACCTACAAACGATCAACAGAAAAAAAGCACAAAAGAAGATAATGTATTTGAAGATGAAGATGGCGATGAATATTTCTAATGACGGTGCCTGATAACATTCCCTTAGCTGATTCGATGGATGGTTTTGCACCGACGACGGTGCTCACGCCCCAGAGCATCTCCTATGCCTTTGCCAAACGCCACGGCGTTATGCTGGGTGAAATAAATGACGACAGGGTGCAACTGCTTTATCGGGGCGACATTAACCCCCAGGCTATTTCTGAAGCTCGCCGCATTGTCGGGCGCCCGGTTGAACTCTCGGCAATTGAAGAAGAACAGTTTAGCGCCCTGCTCGCTCAAACTTATGAACAGAACTCCGATCAGGCAATGGCCATGATGGAGGGAGTAAGTGATGAGCTGGACCTCGATCAGCTAGCAGAAACCATCGAGCCTGAAGATCTTCTCGAAGCAGAAGATGACGCACCCATTATAAAACTGATCAATGCGGTGCTCACCGAAGCCATTAAAGTAAGCGCTTCAGATATTCACATTGAAGCATTTGAAAATCGTATGCGTATACGCTTTCGGGTAGATGGTGTGCTGCGTGAAATTTTGCAGCCACCTAAAAATATTGCGCCACTGGTTATCTCACGTATAAAGGTTATGGCCAAACTGGACATTGCCGAAAAACGTGTACCACAGGATGGGCGTATTTCGCTAAAAGTTGCGGGGCGTTCCGTTGATGTGCGTGTCTCCACTTTACCCTCCGGGCACGGTGAACGTATTGTACTGCGTTTATTAGACAAACAGGCTGGGCGTTTGAATGTAAAACACCTGGGCATGTCAGAAAAGGACACAGCAAATCTAAGCGATCTACTGCTCCACCCCCACGGCATTATTCTGGTCACCGGCCCCACCGGTTCCGGTAAAACAACCACCCTTTATGCCGGCTTAACCCAGCTCAATGACAAAAGCCGCAATATATTAACCATTGAAGACCCCATAGAATACTACCTCGATGGCATTGGTCAGACCCAGGTTAACAACAAGGTTGAAATGACTTTTGCCAAGGGCTTGCGAGCCATTTTACGCCAGGATCCGGACATCGTGATGATCGGTGAAATTCGTGACCTGGAAACAGCATCCATTGCTGTACAGGCCAGTTTAACCGGCCACCTGGTTTTATCCACACTGCATACCAACACCGCCATTGGCTCAATTACCCGCCTACGGGATATGGGGGTTGAACCTTTTTTGCTGGCATCCAGTTTAATTGGTGTGCTGGCACAACGCCTGGTTCGTCGCCTCTGCCCACACTGTAAAGAAGCACATACAGCAAGCGAAAGCGAATGTGAATGGCTGGGTATTGACCTATCTGAAGCAGCGGAAATATTCACTCCTAAAGGTTGTGATGAATGTAACCAGCTGGGCTTTTCAGGGCGAACCGGTGTATACGAACTGGTACCGATCGATACCGAGCTGCAACAGATGATTCACGACGGCAAGGGTGAACTGGAAATGGAAAAATATGCCCGCAGCTTTTCCACCAACCTGCGAGCCGATGGTATTCGACTGGTTATGAATGGCACCACCTCGCTGGAAGAAATATTGAGAGTTTCCCGAGAGGATTAACGAGGAGGATTAACGAGGAGGATCAACGAGGGGGATTAACGATGAAAACTAACCCGGCAAATTAACCCCAAAAAAACTAACCGGAAAACTTAAGCGGAAAACAAAAAATAAAATTATGGCTGCATTCGAATACACAGCACTCGACCCCAAAGGAAAAGAGAAAAAAGGCATCATTGAAGGCGATACTCCACGCCAGGTTCGACAGATGCTGCGTGATAAAGGCATGATGCCCCTGCAAATAGAAAGTGCGGCCAACCAGGAAAAAAAGGCTAAGGGGAAAAAACAGGAAAAAAGCACAGGCATTTCCAAACGCGGCATTAGCACCGCCGAGCTTGCATTGTTTACCCGGCAGTTAGCCACATTGGTTCGTGCTGCCCTGCCAATAGATGAAGCCCTGTCAGCCGTCGGTCAACAAACAGAAAAACCCCGCATTCAGAGTATTATTTTTGCCCTGCGTGCAAAAATACTCGAAGGTCATACCCTGGCATCCGGATTGTCTGATTTTCCAAAAGTATTCCCCGATCTTTATCGCGCAACCGTTGCTGCGGGGGAGACCTCCGGCCACCTCGATATCGTACTCGATCGCCTGGCGGACTACACCGAAAGTCGCCAGCAAATGAGCCAGAAAATTGCACAGGCAACCATCTACCCCGCCATCTTAACCATTATGGCTTTTCTTGTGGTCACCGGTTTGCTGGTGTTTATCGTGCCTCAAATTGTCGAAGTATTTGATACTTCCGGACAGGAGTTACCCGGCATTACTCTGGCTATGATCTGGGTAAGTGAATTTCTGCAGGACTGGTTTTTAGTTTTAATTATTATGGCTGTTGCGATTGCTTTTGGCGTCAAAAAATTTCTCTCCATACCCTATAACAAACGCCGTTATCACTTTTTTTTACTAAAACTTCCGGTGCTGGGTAAACTGGTTAGAGGCTTAAATACCGCACGCTTTTCACGCACCTTAAGCATTCTCACCTCCAGTGGCGTACCGGTACTGGATGCATTACAGATGGCGGCACCGGTGGTATCTAACGTGCCAATGCAGGAGGCCGTAGTCGATGCCGCCGGGCGGGTAAGAGAAGGCTCCAGCATTCATGCCGCGCTGGAACGCAGCAAACTGTTCCCCCCCATGACTCTGCACCTGATTGCCAGTGGTGAAAGCTCGGGCATGCTGGAAGATATGCTGGAAAAAGCCGCCATGCAGCAGGAGCGGGAACTGGAACTGATGATTGCCACCTTTATGGGGCTGTTTGAACCCCTGCTGATTGTTGCTATGGGAGGCGTGGTGCTCATGATAGTGCTGGCTATTCTATTGCCCATTATCAATATGAATGACCTTATGCAGTAACGGCCCGCTCACCTCCCATGTGTCTTCTTAAAAAAACAAGACATTAATGCGCAGACATTAACCCTGTCTACCGAGGCATATAAAACGAAATATTAACGCTAATTTGCGTGCATTTGCGCATAATATGCTTTTAAGAAAATCACTTCCTGCGAGCCAGCCAGGCACCACCTCCCAGGTAAACCACAGCAGCCATCGCGCCATATAAATGTGCATTTATTGCAACCCGCCCGCCGGTCATAGATTCAGACCCCGGCAATGCACCATATAACTGCTCCCAGATTATTTTACCAATAATCAATACCAGCAAAACCGCGCCACTGGCCTTATGCCGTGTTAATTCCCAGCGCCCGCCAATAATAAACAACCCATGTAAAACACCGGATAATCCTACATATCTATCCAGCTGATGATCCAGCAACAGCCCGATACTGCTGCTCAATGCGATAAAAAACACAGCACCAGCCCAGTACTTTAATGGTTTATATTCATTAAAAAACAGCGCCACCATAAATAGACCCGCCATATTCAGAGCAAAGTGACTCCAGTTAAGGTGGGTAATATGCCCGCTCAGTAACCGCCAGAGCTGCCACTGTTCTATTAATTGCCGGTCAAAACGAAACCAGGCCTGTAATTGGAAAATCTGTATAAAAAAACACAGAAAAAACAGAACCAGCCAGAATTTATAGCTTCTAAATATAATCAATTTAGGCAGGGGTGAGATTTGAGTCATATGCGGTTTATGCCCCATCTGTTATGATATCGCTATATTACCTGTTAACCCATTATGGAGCCATCTGTGAATATACCCTCTAGCAAACAGCAAGGATTTACGCTGATTGAAATTATCGTTGTTGTCGTCATTATCGGCATTCTGGCAACCTTTGTCGCACCCAAATTCATGGGAAAAACAGACGATGCCCGCATTGTAAAAGCTAAAAACGACATACAGGCACTGGAAAGCGCACTGGATATCTACAAGCTCGACAACTTCACCTACCCGACCACTGACCAGGGCCTGGATGCATTGATCAACAAACCCTCTGCCGACCCACTTCCGGGCAACTGGCAAAAAGGCGGCTACATTAAAAAACTGCGTAAAGACCCCTGGAACCGCCCATATCTGTACTTAAGCCCTGGCGAACACAGTGAAATAGATATATTCTCCTATGGTTCTGATGGTATTGAAGGTGGCGAAGGCTCCGGCAAGGACATAGGAAACTGGGATTAATTCAGCCCTGTAATAAACCACACCAGCATGTTCCGATATAAACCTAACCACAGCACTGTTCGAAATCGGGGATTTACCCTGATTGAGCTGCTGGTGGTGGTCGTCATTATCAGCATTTCCATTGGTATGGTGGTGGCGGCTTTTTCCTCTGGCAGCGATGAAGAGGTGGCCGAGGAAGAAATTATAAAAATGCAGCAACTGCTGCGTTTTGCCCATGCCCAGTCCGTGGTACGTGCACAGGAATATGGCCTGAGATTTTATAAAACCGGCTACCGGTTTATGCTGTACGATGAAAAAACCAAACTGTGGATCGACCTGGTTGGCGACAAACTGCTGCGCAGCCGGAAATTTCCCGAACAGCTGGAGCTTGATCTGTATATAGATCAACTATCCGTAGACCTGCTGGATTCAGTGGATGATGACCCTGAAGTAAAAGAAGAAGAGAAGGAAAGCGAGCTTTCAGGATTTATGCCTTCTGGCAAGGCATCACGTCAGCCTCTCAGTAACTCAACTAACACTCTTTCCGCCTTTTCAAACCAGCAGACCCCCAACACTGTGGTTATCAAGCCTCAGGTGTTTTTACTTTCAAGCTCGGAGCTGGAACCGCCCTTTGAGCTGATACTGCGTGTACCCGGCAGTGAAGTAGAAGAGCGACTGCGGGGGCTTCCACAGGGTGAATACACACGGAAAGATCCGGATGAATAAGCAGACAAAAGGCTTCACCCTGATTGAGGTTATGGTTGCACTGGCCATTATTGCTATTGCGCTTTCATCACTGATTAAAGCCTCTGGCAGCCACACCAACTCGGCCGCCTACCTTAAATCCAAAACCCTGGCCCATTATGTTGCCATGAATGAAGTCGCCGAGTTACAGACAAAGCGCCAATGGCCGAGCCTGGGCACAAAAGAAGGCTCGGCGGAAATGGCCAATATGGAATGGTTCTGGACACGGGAGGTGGAAAAAACAGGCGACCAGACGGGTAATATTCGCAGCCTCAAATTTACTGTATATATGGATGAAGACCGCAGCAGAAGCGTTGCACAAATACTGGCCTTCATCTCCAACCCGGCCAATAGCCAGCCCGCTGCAAACAATAATGCCAATAGAAACAATAACGGCAATCAGAATAATGGAAACCAGACCGGTGGAAATCAAACAGGCAACAATCGACCGGGTACAGGTACTGGACGCTAATGAAAAAATCCTGCGGCTTTACACTGATTGAAGTTATGATTGCTCTGGCAATATTTGCCATTGTATCAACACTGGCTTACTCCGGCCTGCAATCCGTGGTAAACAGCAAGGTGAGAACAGAGGGTGCCCTCGAAAGACTGCAACAACTGCAAATGACCATGCTGACATTGAGTAGCGATATGCAGCAACTCAGTAAACGGGAGGGGCACGATTCTCTCGGGGGTCGACTTGCAGCACTCACTACACAGGATGCAGGCCTGATTGTCGACTTCACTCGCAGCGGCTGGCGTAACCCTGCTAACCAGGCTCGCAGCACCTTACAACGGGTTGCCTATAGAATAGATGACGAATCACTTATCCGGGTTCACTGGCCTCAGGTAGACAGGGCCGCTGATGACGTACGCATCGAGCGAGTGCTGATAACAAATATCGAATCTCTCGAATTGCGCTTTCTGGATAACAAAAAACAATGGCAAACAAACTGGCCCAATGCCGGTGCCCTGGCTTCCGGTAATACACCTGAACTACCGGGTGCGGTTGAAATCACCCTCAAAATGAATGACTGGGGCGAGATAAAGCGCCTTATCCGGGTTACCTTATAGTGCGCTTATCATTACCACCGGCCAGACAACATAAAAGGCAACGGGGAGCCGCTCTGATTACCGCCCTGCTGGTTGTTTCACTCGCTACTATTCTGGCGGTTTCACTGGTTGAGCACCTGTATTACGACATTCGCCGCACTGAAAATATCTTACGCCTGGACCAGGCTCAGCTCTATAATATCAATGCACTTGAGTTTGGTATGGGTATGCTGCGCCTGGACAGAAGTAAAAACAACGATTACGACACACTGGGTGAATACAGTATTAAAAACGAGCAGGCCTACCCTGTCACAGGGGGGCAGGTTTTTGCTAAAATTCTCGATCAGCAGGGCTGCTTTAATGTAAACAGGCTATCTAAGACCAGTTCCGACCTGCCTGGAAATCGAGCCGCCTTCTCACGCCTGCTCAACAACTTAGGCATAGACAGCGCACTGCAGAGCACACTGGTTGATAGTCTGGTAGACTGGCTGGATACAGATGATATTACAGAACCACAGGGGGCTGAGTTTGATTATTATATTGGTCTTGAAAAACCCTACCGCACCGCCAATACTTTAATGTATAGTCCCAGCGAACTGCGACTGGTAAAGGGGTACACAGCGAAAGTGATAGAAAGAATACAACCCTATATCTGCGCCCTGCCTGATGCAAATACCGGCATCAATATCAACACAGCCAGCGCTGAAATGATAGAATCTATTAATGGCCTGGCAAACCAGGGAGAGCGCATTGTAAAAGACCGTGATGGCAGCCCCGAAAGTGATGAAGATGACTCTCCTTTTATCAAACTGGATGATTTTACAAACTATGTAAAAAGCAGCTTGAAAGTGAAAAAATTTGATAGCAAAGGCATTCAGGTTTATTCAGAGTATTTCCTGATAGAGTCCAACACTCAACTGGGTGCCGGGGACATCAGGTCATACAACCTGGTTTATCGTGACCAGAGCGACGGAAAAACCCGGCTTATACGCCAGACTAGAGGGGCTTTGTAAAGCTTAAGATATTTCAATGAGTGAATTTTTAGTTATTCATTATAAGCCAGGGCAATATAGTCCCGGGCAACCTGATTCAGATAGCAACCCCGCTTTTCTTTACTGGGCACTGGGGGGTGATCAACACCCATCCATAACACTGGGGCACAGTAACCTTGACGAACTTCAGGTTGCAGCACGTGGCAAAAAAGTCACTATTTTAATTGATTCACACTTCACCACCGTTGAGTTGGTCAGTGTTCCCAGCAAAAATCGCAGCAAACAACTCCTTGCTATCCCCTACGCCATGGAAGACCTGCTGGCTGAAGATATTGAAGACACCCATTTTGCCCTTGGAAAATCGGCCTCCTCCAGCACAAAATCCGCATATAAAACGCAGGAGACAGAAGATAACGAATCAACTCAAACCGACACCAGAAAAGTAGAAACAGACGCTGTTGAAAACAGCCCGGATGATGCAAACAAAGTTCCGGTTATAGCCATACAGCGATGTTTATTAGAGGAAACACTGGAGCGTTTTAAACAGTACCAGATATACCCGGAAGTGGTTACAGCCGATAGTGTTGCACTGCCCGGGGACTTTTCCAGCTGGAGCGTTTTACTGGATGAAGACAGCGCATTAATTAAAACAGGACAGACACAGACGCACAGCTGCGACCGTGAAAATCTGCCGCTGATCCTGCAGGCACTGATTGACCAGCACGATTACAAACCCGACACCATCGCCTATTATTACAAAGCCGATGACGAAATTGCAGAATCATTATTGAGCGATATTGAAATACCCTTTGAGCTGAAACCTTACCAGACACATGCACTTGAAATTTTTATTCAGAACCTTAAAAACACCCAGGCACTTAACCTGCTGCAGGGTGAGTTCACGATAAAACGTGAAAGCAACACCTGGCTACAACCCTGGAAATCAGCCGCAATCGCTGCATCCGTGTGGATGATATTACATCTTACGTATGCCAGTATAATGTCCACGCAGCTGGAAGATAAAAACATTAACCTCACAAAGCAGATAGAGCGTGAATTTAAACGCGCCATTCCTGACGCAAGAAAAATGGTCAATATGCAAAAGCGCGTGGGGCGTCGATTAAAAGAGTTACAGGCCACAGGGCAAGGCACAAACGCAACCGGCTTTCTGGATATCCTCTCAAAAGTCAGCCCTACACTTGCAAACAATGACAAACTCGATATAAAAGGGGCGGTATTCAGAAATAACTACATCGATGTCGATTTAACCGCCAAAACTTTACAGGATATTGAGCAGGTCAAAAATCAACTGACTAAAGTTTCCGGAATCAATGCCATATTATCAACTTCGGTCGAAAAAGGAAAAGTCAAAGGCCGCTTAAGACTGGAAGCGAAAGGATGAACGAAAAATTAAGAGAAGCACTTGCACCTGCCATAAACCCCGTTCAACAGTGGATGGAAACACTCGAACAGCGTGAGCGTTACATTGTTATCGGCGGCAGCATCGCATTGATTGTGATGATGTTTTATTTAATCGTATGGGAACCCATCACAGAAAAATATAACCAGCAACAGACACAGCATGAAGCACAACGGCAACTCTATAACTGGATGAAAAACGCCTCCGCTGAAATTAACGCATTAAAGTCAGCCGGCGGCAACAGCATGGCCAGATTTAGAAATCAGTCAATTTCAAGCCTGGCCGATCGCAGCGCAACCACAACCGGCATCAAACCCTATATAGAAAAAATTGACCAGAGCAAAAATGGCGTTAAAGTCACCATAAAAGCGGCCAACTTTGATCGCGTAATTACCTGGCTAAGTGACCTGAAAAACAAATATGGTATTTTTGCCCGTAAGGTGAAAATCGAAAAATCCAATGAAGCCGGCGCAGTGGATGCCAGCATAACACTGGAACGCCCCAGCTAGTCACTGGCTAAACATTCATACACAAACGCTTAATAAACATTAAATTCATGAAAAAAAGATACTACATAATTACAGCCATTGTTTCCTACCTGTTTTTTACTTTAAGCAGCGTGCCCGCTGCAAAAGTCATTTCACTGGTCTCTGACAATAGCAACATGCCGGTTAAACTATACGGCGTATATGGAAGCCTGTGGGACGGTGGCGCAAACACGGTTATGATTCAGGGCCAGCCCGCATCCATTGATGATTTGCAGTGGTCCATCAACCCCGCCTCTCTTTTACTGGCCAGTATCAGCGCTGATATTGAGGCCAGCGTAAAAGAGCAGAATGTAGTCGGTAATATCAATATCAGTGCAATGGGAGATATAAGCGCCTCAGATGTTCGTGCTCAAATCGATGCCTCCGTCATGCAAAAACTGGTCAATATGCCGCTTGGCGAACTCGGTGGTGTTTTTAATATTAACGTAGAAGATTTTGAAATGAGCGATGAAGGCTTTCCAGTTGTTAGCGCCAATATAAAATGGAACAACGCAAAACTGACATTACTTGAAACAGTTGATCTCGGACATATCAACCTTGATATCACGCCTGAAGAAGACAACCGGCTCAGTGCAAAAATAACCAACAACAAAGGCGAATTAAGCCTGGACGGCACCGCCACCATCGACCCCAGTAAAAATTATAATCTGGATTTACGCATAACCCCAGAAGATAGTGCCAAGCCGAATATTCGCCAGAGCCTGGGTATGTTTGCAAAAAAACAGACCGATGGAAGCTACCTTGTAAAGCGCAAAGGTAACTTAAGGGACCTGGGGCTTTAATATTTTTATTAACCCTTGCCAGCGTGCGGATTACACCTCCTTAAAATGATTCAGATTTAAACCATGTCAGTCAATATTCCCATTAAGCCCGAAATAGAAATAAACAGTGAAAACAAGTGCAGCTTTTGTACAGGCTCAACCTGTTGCACCTACATTACTCAGCATATCGATACCCCCCGTGCAAAAATCGATTTTGAGCACTTGCTATGGCAAATTTCTCACGAAAACATCCGCATTTATAAAGATGAAGACGGCTGGACACTGCTCGTAGAAACTAAATGCCTTCACCTGCAAATCAATGGTGACTGTGGCATTTACCATAACCGTCCGAACATTTGCCGTGACCACACCAACGATTACTGCGAGTTTGACGCGCCATCTGAAGACGGTTTTGACCTATACTTCAAAGACTATAATCAGCTACGTGATTATTGTATTAAACGCTTTAAAAAATGGGATAAGTAGCATTCCCGGAGCCAGCTTAAATCACCCTAGAAAAATCAGTTGGACGCCATAAGTGTGCCTCTGTGAGTGCCCATGCTGATCATTATGGGACGCAGTCAAAAAGAACGCGAATGGCAAGTCCTCACTGACGTGCAGGGATGCACTAATATCGCAATTGCAGGACGCAAAGGAGCGAAGACGTGCAGGGATGCACTAATATCGCAATTGCAGGACGCAAAGGAGCGAAGACGTACAGGGACGCACTAATATCGCGGTTGCTGGATATGCTCCCAGGGGGGCAATTCAGAGTGCGGCACCATGACCGAACGGGTGACTTGCACTGAGTGAGAATAACTAACATTCTCAAAGACTTAGAGTGTATTTGTGCGGTTAACTGATTAATTTAGAATCAGAGAGCAGAACATTCGATTTCCGCTGAAAAGGACCCGTTTCGCCGATAATTATCATGTGACATGACGGCATGCCAATGGAGTAGTTGTCGAGATAGTTTTTTTGGAAAAATCAAGAAATCAGCGAAATCATGGTCATGGTGTCAGCCAGAGATTCTTGATTTTAAACTCATTTAGTATATACTAAGTGTATATACTAAAGGTATTCCGCATGAAATCAACACTTCAAAAATCAGAACCCAGGATTGCAAAGCTGTTCCAGAATGGTGGCAGCCAGGCGGTGCGTCTACCTAAAGAATATCGCTTTGATGCAGATAGCGTTGAAATTATTCGTGAAGGTGAAAAGCTGATTATCTCCCCTGTTAAGGCTCACAGAAGCTGGAAGGAATATTTTAGCACTCCCTCACTGGTAGAGGGTAACGACGATTTTATGGATGCTATAAAAGATTTGCCACCTCTCCCAGATGAGAGTGTGTTTGATGATTAATATGCTGGATACAAATACCTGCAGTTACATTATGCGTAAATCGTCGCCAACAGTGATACACCACTTTGAAAAAATTGAGCCAGGTGACATCTATATATCCAGTATCGTACTGGCTGAACTTAAATACGGCGCAACAAAATATCCTAAATACAGCCAGGCTGTTAATGATTTTTTAACCATGATTACCGTCATTCATTTTGACAATTCAGCGGCAGATCACTACGCCGAGATACGGCACAACCTACAAATGCACGGCAACATCATCGGGCCGAATGATTTATTGATCGCTGCACATGCTCGCAGCCTTGATGCAATATTAATCACCAACAACATGAAAGAGTTTAATCGCGTACCGGATTTGAAATTAGAAAACTGGATGCTATAAAAACGATTTACGGCGGGGATCAAGGGGTCAGCCTAGCTTGATTTATAAATCCATCACTCTTTCTATCGCCACCATGAGTCGCCAGTTTAGTTGGTCGAGATATTAATTTACTCACTTTTTTATGGAATTTTTCTGCACCGTAAACAACACCGCGCATTGTGGATTCTGTTATCTGTTTATTCTGCTCTGATGATTCAAGTTCATAAAAAAGTGCCTTATAATTTTCACACCGTAAACTCGTTTCTTTTCATAACCTTTTGTATTGCAGGTGCTCTGTGATTAATTTATCCGATACACCCAATGCATTATGCTGATAACTCGACCACTCATAATCTTCAATTTTCTCTACCACCCCCATATTAACAGGGTTCATTTCTATATATTTATACAAAACAAACAAATATCTTTCGCTGTCAATCAAATAAGATTTAAAACGACCTTTCTAGATTGTCCCTGTTCTTTAGTGCTTAGCATTAAACCTGACATATCTATTTACCATTGATTGCATAAAAACAGCAAGCTGATCTTTATCGCTGGGTGTTAACAATAGATGCAAGTGATTGCTCATAATTACATACGCATGGAGCTTACATTTTGATTTTAATAATGATTCGTTTATATCGTCTTCAGATTCAAATATATCCTGACGATTATTGCCTCTGTGCATGATATGCAAAGGCTGATCAGGAAGTACAATTCCTGGTAAACGCGCCATTTTCATAGCGTACAGGTTTTTGCTCCCCTTGATTGTTTAGTAGACAAACATCAATCAACATAAGAGCTGACTCATTGATATTGGCTAAAAAAACCCTCCAAACACCCTATATTGACCTGCATCAAAGCTCAAAAGCCGCCTTATAACTAGACTCTGCTTTTAATTTTATTACAGGTATGCTCGACATATAATCACAATGCAGCTTTCCAGTTACGTTAATACCTTCGGTCAGAGCATGTTGCTTAAATATGGCGAACGGGTACATAAGATATCACTCAATGCGAACCTGACCTGCCCTAACCGAGATGGCAGCAAAGGTACCGGCGGCTGTACTTTCTGTAATAATGCAACATTTAACCCTGACGCCCGCAACCCGTCCAGTATTAGTCTGCAACTGGCTGCCGGTCGAAAAATCATTCGCAAACGTACCGGAGCAAAAAAATATCTGGCTTATTTTCAGGCCTATACCAATACTTATGGCGATATAAATCAACTTAAAAAGCTCTATGATCTGGCGCTGGCCGAGCCTGACATTATAGGCCTGTCTATTGGCACAAGACCTGACTGCGTACCGGATAAAGTACTTAACCTGCTTGCCGATTATCAACAGCAGGGTTATGAAATATGGCTTGAGCTGGGCTTACAGTCGGCTTTTGATAAAACCCTGCAACAGGTTAACCGCGGGCACGGTTTAGCTGAATACCTGAGTGCGGTTCAGCGAACTCATTTGCGCGATTTAAAAATCTGCACGCACCTTATTCTCGGTTTACCCGGAGAAAACACCCGTCATTATAAAACCAGCCTTGTGCGAGTTTTAGATGCAGGCGTTGCCGGTTTGAAACTGCACCCGCTGCACGTTGTAAAAGGCACCCAGCTGGCAAGGCAGTGGAAACAGGGAGACTACTCGCCATTAAGCATTGATCATTACGTGCAGGCCGCAGTTGACCTTATTCAAATGACACCCGCCGATATTATTTACCACCGGGTAACGGGTACCGCCTCCAGTGATTTATTACTGGCACCTCAATGGTGCTCAAAAAAATGGCAGGTTATTAATATGATCACCCGGGAGCTACACCGGCGTAATCATTTTTCTGCTCCAACACTTTCTACTCCAGCACTCAATCGTCTCGCGGGTTAATTATGAACTCAGAAAATCAGAATAAAATGCAACTGGTCTGCCCCGCAGGCAACTTACCCGCATTAAAGATCGCCGTCGACAACGGTGCCGATGCGGTTTATATCGGCTTTAAAAATGCCACCAATGCACGACATTTTGCCGGCCTGAATTTTAATGAAAAACGCTCTCGAGAGGGTATTGAATACGCCCACCAAAGAGGCACTAAAGTATTTCTGGCGATTAACACCTATCCACAGGCTGATGGTTGGTCACACTGGCAACAAGCTGTGGATATGGCCGCCGAGCTTAATATTGATGCACTGATTGCAGCGGATATGGGCGTGCTGGATTATGCTGCTAATACATGGCCTGACTTACGCCTGCACCTGTCGGTGCAGGCTTCCGCCACTAACCCGCAAGCGATTCGTTTTTACGCTGAAAACTTCGGTATTCAGCGAGTGGTTCTACCCCGCGTGCTTTCATTAAAACAGGTCGAACAGGTTGCTGCAGACAGCCCGGTGCCCGTCGAAGTATTCGGCTTTGGCAGTCTTTGTGTCATGGTTGAAGGCCGTTGTTTTTTATCATCTTATGCGACGGGGCAATCCCCCAATACATTTGGGGCCTGCTCACCCGCAAGCGCGGTTCAGTGGCAGGAATCCGCCAATGGCTTACAAACCAGACTGAATAATATTTTGATTGATAAGTACGCACCAGATGAGCCCGCCGCCTACCCTACCTTATGCAAGGGCCGTTTTGAAGTGGGCAATAATACGTTTTATGCCATTGAAGAGCCCACCAGTTTAAATACCATCGCATTATTACCTCAACTGCAGACAATGGGGGTTGCCGCCATTAAACTTGAAGGCCGACAACGCAGCCCTGCCTATGTGAGACAGGTGACTCAGGTATGGCGTGCCGCACTGGATGCCTGCCACAACAGCATGAATAACCCCGCAGAAACCTATCAACCTGAAGATGAATGGCTAAAAACTCTGCATGCGGTTTCTGAAGGTCGCACGACTACACTGGGAGCTTACCACCGGCCATGGCAATAAAGCAGAAAAAACCTGAACTCTCTTTAGGCCCGGTACTGTATTACTGGGACAAAGCGACACTCACCAAATTTTATACGCGCATTGCAAACACTCAAATCGATATTGTTTATTTAGGTGAAACCGTCTGTGCCAAACGTAAACTGATGCGCCGTGACGACTGGCTGGAAATTGCCGAGCTATTAACCAATGCCGGCAAACAGGTGGTGCTTTCCAGCATGACACTGATCGAAGCCAGCTCTGACCTGGCGGCATTAAAATCCCTTTGCACCAATAAAGATTACGCCATTGAAGCCAATGACATGTCTGCTGTTCAGCAGTTAAGCGGCCAGTCATTTATCTGCGGCCCGGCAATTAATATTTATAATCCCCGCAGTTTGCAGGTGCTGGCTAAACTCGGCCTGAAACGCTGGGTTTTACCGGTTGAGCTTTCAAAGCAAACCCTGGCGGATATGCAAAAACAGAAGCCAGAGAATATAGAAACCGAAGTTCTGGTTTACGGACGCATACCGCTCGCCTATTCTGCTCGTTGTTTTACTGCTCGCGCCCATAATTTACCCAAAGATGACTGTCAGTATAAATGCCTGGATTACCCGGACGGCCTGATGCTATCCACCCAGGAAAAAGAAAAATTTCTGATTTTAAATGGCATACAGACCCAATCAGCCAAAACCACCAGCTTGATTAACGAACTGGATGAACTTAAACATCTTGGTGTCGATATTCTGCGAATAAGCCCAGCGTCTCAACACTGCGAAAAAATTATCGATATTTTCTATCAATGCCTACACCACAGCTACCCTGTAGATCAGGCCAACACTGAGCTGCTGTCATTAATGCCCGCGGGTGGCAGTTGCAATGGCTACTGGCATGGCAACAGTGGGATGGACTTATCGACTTCTCCTGAAATATCACAGGCAAAAACCACCGAAGAAAAACGAGTTGAAGAAAAATCATGTCAGGCAATGTAATTTTAAAAAATAACAGCGTATTTGATCTTAATAACCATCAGGCCTATGAAGACTGGCGGGATGAAAAACTTGATAATTATCCACATAAAGCCGAACAGCTGATTGTTGAAATAAATAACCCACAAAAACTGACCAAAACAGAATATCAGGCGCTGGCCGAACGGATTAAGAAGACCAATATGGTGGTGTATGTCAGCCCAACGGGCACTAACCCCGACAAACGCATTGCCACTCAACTGGCACAACAGTTTGGTCTGCACACACTGGATAAAAATATGGGAGCCGATGATGATGGCATAACCTCTTTACAGGTTTCTCACAGTGAAGGCCGGGAGCGCTACATCCCCTATACCAACAAAGCTATTCACTGGCATACCGATGGGTATTACAACCATCTGGGAAAACAGGTGAATGCGCTCTGTTTACACTGTGTACAACCGGCAACCAGAGGCGGCGAAAATGCGCTGCTGGATCATGAAATTGCCTATATCCGCCTGCGTGATTTAAATCCGGATTATGTACATGTTTTAATGCAACCCGATGCGATGACAATTCCTGCCAATATAAAAGATGGCCGTATTATTCGCCCTGAACGCAGGGGTCCGGTGTTTTCTGTTAGCGCAAATAACACCCTTCATATGCGCTACACCGAAAGGGCACATAATATTATCTGGCGCTGTAATCCGGCAACACAGGCAGCGGTAAAAGCCCTGGAGGATTTACTGCACTCAAATGACCCGGCAATTTACCGGTGCACACTGCAGCCAGGCTGGGGATTAATGAGTAACAATGTATTACATGACCGTAGCGGTTTTGAAGATAATACAGGTTCATCACGACTGTTGTATCGCCTGAGATATTATGAACGCCTCGGCCTGAATAACCACTCAGCCTGAATAACCTCTCAGCTAAATAAGCGGCGATACACTGGCAGGCTTTTCTGTAATAAACTTTCTATTTTCTCAAACGCAGGCGCTGACTCGATATCCAGCCCGTCGAGAAAGTTTTTTAATTCAAGCCCCAGCTCTGTATCACCCTGCATTAACAAGCGCCGCTGAAACACCAGTGTATCGGCATCTTCATGCCTGGCGGCCAGTATTAGAAAATCATACAGACTGGCCTGTATTTTTAGCTCATCACAATGAGCAATCGGCACAGCCATCAAGCTGTCATTTTCCAGACTTAAGCCGTAGGATATTTTTACATCGCTCAGCGTAATTAAAACCCGACGATGTTCAAGAAAGTCCAGTTCACCCTCTTTTATCTGTTGTGCAAGCAGGCGATTAAGAAAAATAACCAGTAATTTAGAGTGTATTCTTTGCGGGAAGATGCTTAACGGAAAAGAAAGAACCCCCGGGAAACGGGGAGATTTCTGAATTTTAGCAGGCGGGTTTATCTGTGTACTGACAGGAAAGCTCATTGCGTGATTTCCGAGGTTATTAAACAATGGTTTTATGTGAAATTGTTTGCGTTAAAAGAAATTCACAGCTTCCATAGTATCGGCTGTTTATGTATTATGAATTGAGCATTATCAAACTAAAATTGATTTTTCTGTATAAATATATATTCAGATACATGAACATCTGACTGAACCACCAAAGATACACGGAAACACCTCACATGCTAGATAAAATCAACCTCGCATCGAACAGTCGCTGGTACTGGATATTTTTACTCTTCACCGGCATTACACTAGAAGCTTCGGCGCTTTTTTATCAATATGTGCTTGGTGAGCCCCCCTGTGTTTTATGCATACACGTGCGCATCTGGGTACTGGGCATGGTCAGCCTGTCACTTCTGGCCCTTATATTACGAAAATTTAAAGCCGGCCTGCTCGCCGCTCATATTCTGATGACATTGATAATGACGGGTTTATTTGAGCGCTCATACCAGCTACTGGGAGTTGAGCGGGGGTTTATATTCGGCAGTTGCAGCATGGACTCAGGCTTACCACCCTGGTTTTCTCTGGATAGCTGGCTGCCTTACGTTTTCAAAATATGGGCAGCCTGTGGTTATACCCCTGAATTATTATTTGGTATTACCATGGCAGAGGCGCTAATTGTTTTATCGGCCGTATTATTTCTGATTAGCTGTATTTTAACTATAGGGCTGATTGTTTCTTATCTTCGCAAAGCCTGAGCCGAATAAAAAATTGCCCCCTGCCCCGGGCTACATCAGTTTCATTTTAAAAAGAGCCTTGTGTAGCCTGGATGCAGCAAAGTGAAATCCGGCAATGACGAAAAAAATATTCCTCCGAAAACAAACACCTTATCTACAGCCTCACTCCTCTGCGTCAATATCTTTTGATTTTACTCTATCAACTCATACTTCCTTTGAACCGCAGTCACCGGGCAAATAAACTCCAGTTTCACCGACCTTAACTGCAAGTCACTTTCTATATTTTTTGCACCATAAAGCCTGTCGCCTTTAATCGGATAACCAAGACCCGAAAGATGTCGCCGTATCTGATGTTTTCTGCCGGTTTCAATAATAATTTCAATTTCACTGCAATTATTATCTGCATCTGTTTTTATATTTACAATTTCCGATACTGATTTTTTATTATCCAGAGTATTTTCTATTTTATATGGCGGCTTAATATCAACAATCACACCCTCGACTACGGCTTTATATTTTTTATTTATATGATGACATTCAAACAGTTTTGAAAAATCAGCCGCTATGGATTTTTTATGTGCAATAATCATTAAACCGCTGGCGGCTCTGTCGAGCCGATGCACAATAAAGGCCGGGCGCTGTGGCTGTAAATTTTTTTCAGCCCATCGATAAAGCGTACAATGGTCCCCCCACTTACTGCCCTGAGAAAACATTCCTGCGGGTTTATTCCAGATCGAATAATCGCCCTCATCTGCCACCAGCTCTGCCGTCAACGGCAGGTCATGCTGTATTTTTTCATTGTAATAAATATGCACCTGATCAGACTGCTTCAATATTTTTTTTGCACGTCTTATGCGTTCAATACTCTGCGCACCATTTCTATGCATAGTTTCCAGCCACACTGCGCCATTATGTAACACCCGCTTTAACTGCTGACGACTGAGCGATGTATTCTCGGCCAGACAATCTATTAGCGTTACACCATCTGTCGCTAATGTAATATGCTTTTCAAATCTACTCGCCTCATTCACCCGGGATATCAAAATAACCTTCGCCCATTTTTACAGCGTGGCCACCCAACTGCACACCCATAACATCGCTGCCTTTTTTATCAACATTGACCTCAAGAATACTGATACGCGATGTTTCATCACCACGCTGAATCAGACATGAACGGTGATAGTCATTTTTACCGTGTGACAAATACAGACCAAATGCAGCAGCTGCTGCACCTATAGGCGGGTCGTCATGCACGGCAATGCCCCTGCCAACTATTCGTGCCGCAAAATTAACTTCACCAAAAGGATGTTCACCGGTAAATATAAAAATTTTTGTTGCGAGAGATGCAACAAATGAGAGCTGCCATTTATTTTCATGAAACAGCGATGCTCGCAGTGACGGGTTATTTTTAACCGGTATAAAGAGATAGGGTTCAGGACAACCTGAAATGGCAGGCCTGTAATCTCGGCAGCCGATTTCACTCACATCCAGCCCAATGATCTGAGCGAGCTCCTTATTAGAGGGCACGTAATCATCGTATTTTTCATCAATCGGTATATTAATTTGAACTTTATGATTTTTTAGTCCGAGAATAATATCCAGCTGCTGGTTATTTAACTCAATTCTCGCATCAGAGCCCTGTATAATACCCACCTCGCCCATGGCATAACATGCCGCCACCACTGCGTGACCGGCAAAACCGCACGGACCATGAGGCGTAAATATTTCCAGCTTTGCATTACACATAGATTCATTAGAAGACTGAATAAAAACTGTTTCAGATAAATTTAGCTCCCGAGCCAGACATCGCTTTTGCCCTTCGCTAATATTCTCAGCTGCTGGAAACACGGCTATTTGCGCGCCCTGAAATTCTGTTTTTGTAAACGCGTCAAGTAAAATATACTTAAGTTTCATTAAGGAAACCTCTTTTGGTTAATTCTACACGTTCAGGATACAATAACTAAACCTGATTAAAGTAGCTTTGTAAATACGCATCAAAATCTACATTGTCATTTTTTTCAATCTGCATTTGTTTTTTCAGTGAATCCTGTGCCGCCCTGTCAAAAAACACTTCACGTTCAGCACTCAATTTAAGTTCTTTAAAGTATTCATTATGCTGTTGTGACATGCGCTTTGCAAAGTGGTAAAAACCTTCTTTTTCCTGTCGCATTTCATTTAACATGCGAGCGGAAGGTGTTGCATCCGGATTATTTACTTTCTCTATCTGCAACTGCAGTGCTTTTTGATAAGGTTTCTCAGTTTTATGCTGATCCAGTATTTCACATACCGACTGCATAGCGCTGAGCAACTCCCCTGCCCAGTCTTTTAAATTTACATTTGAAGCATCACGGCTTAGTTTCAAGCCGGGCTCACGGCCTTTGTGCGCAACCAGCAATTCATTTCTATCAATTTCTTCGCGCTCACTAAAACAGATTTGTTCGCTGTCTGCCAGCAAACAGAACAACATAAAAATCTCTATAAAACGCAACTGTGTTTCATTAATGCCCAGCGGGTCAAATGCATTTACATCCAGTGAGCGCAACTCAACATAACGCACACCGCGTTTTTTCAATGATAATATGGGCTTTTCATTTCCCATTAATATCTGCTTGGGCCTTACCGTACTGTAATATTCATTTTCTATTTGCAGTAAATTTGCATTAAGCTGCTGATACTCCCCGTTTACCTTAACACCAATTTTTTCATAGTCGGGAAATGGCGTCTCTATTGCACACTGCAGTGTTTTTACATACGAATCCAGACTGCGATAACAGGCCTTAACTCCCGTTTCACTTTCTTTGTTATTTTGATAGCCAATATCCCCCATGCGAAGCGACGTGGCGTAGGGCTCATAATAGGTGCTTTTATCAAATTCATTCAGGCTGGTTTCCGCTCCACCAAGAAAAGATTTGCATACTGCAGGTGATGCTCCAAACAAATAGGGAATCAACCAGCCGTACCGCTGCAGATTGCGAATTTGCGAGAAATACTGCTCTGACTGAAAATCACGGTCCGACAGTTCGCGCTCTCCCAACAGATTTTTATAAATCGGCCAGAATTTTTCTGGCAAAGAATAATTAAAATGCACACCCGCAATCACCTGCATAGAACGTCCATAACGATGCCCCAGGCCACGCCGATAAATGCTTTTCATCTGTCCGGCATTTGATGAACCATAATCAGCGATCGGTATACTGCTATCCCCCGCAACCACACAGGGCATACTGGTCGCCCAGAGTATCTCTTTTTGTTGTAACCTCTGATAAACATATGCCTGTGAATCACGCAAAAAATCAAGTACCGATTCAATGTGCTCAAATGGTGGTGTTATAAATTCCAGTAATGCTTCAGAGTAGTCGGTGGTGATATAGGGGTTAGCCAGCGCCGAGCCCAGCACTTGCGGGTGTGGCAACTGTGATATTCCACCCTCGGGAGAAACCCTTAAACTTTCTTTCTCCACACCTATCTGACGGCCACTCATCAAGCCATTTTCATTATGGGCGATAAGCTGCTTTACCCTTGATTCTACAAGTTTGTACAAGCTGATATCCTAATTATTGTGGGGCAACCCAGGTATTTTATGGGTATAGCTCAATTTAAAAACACAAATATACTCATACACTGACAGATTAATTTAAATCTGCTTCAAAATAAGATTATAAGACGCTCATCTTATAGCATGCAAAGCCATCTCTCAACCAGCTATAACACTTCTCATCATCATGCCATAACTCCCTTTATCCCCCTTCATTGATAAGTATCAATACTCTTTGCCCCTTTGTTTATTAACCTTCTGGCTCACAATTTCAGGTAATTTACCCCTAATATGGCCTCTGAACAGCACCCTACAAAGCAAAGGAATCATGCGACTGACTCACTGCAGAATGGAGGTGTGGGCGAAAATGATGGTAAATGCGAACTTATACTTAACTGGTATAAAATCAATGGGAAAAATTTACTAGGCGAAGAAGTAATATCTCAACTGGATATACAGACGCTGATGATGGTACTGGGGCATCCGATCTGGAATCACATTTATCATTGCTGGTCAATCGAAAACAAACATATGCCCAAATTGCAGACTTACATTCAGCATGTGTTTGAAGCGGATAAATATGTCTATTTTATAGAAGCTTACAATAATTTAGATCAACTAGCCGACTAGTTCTGCCAGAGCGCGTCCTCTTTGCGACGACACGACTTAATACGCCGCTCATTGTTTACCGCATCGGCTCTATATGGGCTTCTTCTGTCCCTCACCCGGCGACGATCAACCGACGCGCGTCTGTCTACGCCAGTGTAAGCTCTGCTCTGTAAAGGTACCATAACACACCTCCAGTGAATTTATATTTAGCTAAATCTATACATAATTATAGTGTGAATATTTTAAGTTTTCAGTTTATCTGCCATAATCAGCTTACCGTGCAATAGCACTATAAACGGCTAAAAGCATAAATACTATCTGGTATTACCACTCATTCTTTAACTATAACCGCCGAACACACACAATGAAAGATAACGGCTTATGAATCACATTAAAACGCTCAAATTTTCCATCAATAACTGGCAGCACCTGTATTCCCTGCAACAGGCCGTTCTACACAACAGCCAGCGAACAGGGCGTACACTTTGCATAGACGCAAGAGTCGTAAACTGTGCCTTTCTGAATCATAAAGATAGCGATATTTCAATTAAATTTATACAGCTGGAAAATGCGCCTGACTACCCTCTTAAAAGCACATCACCAAACACCCCGGGCCTACCGGTACTGGGCTCAATAGTATTGAGCCAGCAGATGCTGAGCACAGAAATTCAGGTGGACCGAGCGGTTTTCGAAGAGCTGCGTAAAAACCTGATGGAATACGCAGATATTGACGGCATCCATATTATCATTACCCTCGGGTTATTCTTCGAGGCTACAGCGCAGGAAAATGACCTGTGGAATGAAGGACAATCGCTGGAAATAATGCAACTGGACTACGCAATGAAAGGCGACTCATAATGCCATTTACGCTTCACCCTCTGCTGCAGGCAGACTGTTACTCACTGGGCCGCGCAAATAATAGCATGTTACTGCTACATAAGAATGCACTCGTTCCCTGGTTTATTCTGGTACCAAACACCCATGAAAATGAATTATATAAACTGGAGACGGAGCAGCAGCGGAATATTAATATTAAAGTAAATCAACTTGCCCGTTTTGTCAGTGAACACTTTAAAGCCGATAAACTTAATATTGCGACAATTGGCAATATTGTTCCACAGTTACACATACATATTATTGGGCGTAACACCACAGATTTTTGCTGGCCAGAACCTGTCTGGGGGCAGAGTGATTTTGCAGCATATGAAAGCAAAACATTGCAGCAAATAGAACAAAGCCTGTTTGACAGGGAAATTATTCAACCCTGAGTCATAAAAATTAATCGGACCACTGATTAAGGAAATCAACAATAAGCCGCTGTGTTTCCTGCCGGGCAAATATCTGGTTATGCAAACCATTCACCCTGGCAATAGACTTTGGCTCTGCGGCAAGCTGATATAAATCAAGTATGTGCTGCGGAGCAATCATTTGATCTTCATCACTGTATATAAATAATTTAGGTAAACCATCAATCAATTGTATCGCATCCTGCGGATTATAATCAGAACTAACAACCACCGGTGCCAACCATTGAAACGCCCAGGTAATCCACGATCTGGACATCATTTCTCTGGCAATTTTAGGATAACTACTAAAGGGTGCCACAAATATAGCCCCTTCAATTCCACCGGAATACTGTGCCAGACTGGATATGCCAAGGCTGGCCCCTAAACTGTGAGCCAACAGGAATATTTTTTTATCCGCAGGGTAACGCGAAGCTAGATAATTGCGGGCACTCTGTATGTCATCCAGCGCACCGTTAATGTTCGCCTCCCCTTCTGATTTTCCATAGCCACGATAATCAAAGATAAAAACATCGTACTGATACTGTGTTAACCATTGAATGAAGCCCGCATGAGTACTTATATTCTGGCCATTGCCGTGCAGAAACAACACACTGGCTCTGGACGACTTTACTTCGGATGACTTAAGGCCGGTTTTTTTTACGCCGGGAAACCACCAGCCATGTAAATTTAACCCTGAATTTCCTTTAAAATAAATATCTTCATATTCAATGCCATACTGCTCAGGCGACGAGTAATGCGTCTTTACTGGCTGAAAAAATAAGCCGGTACACGCGGTAATCCATAAACACATACACACCAGCACTAAAAAGTTTTTTTGCACGCACCCTCCCCTGTAATGACCCAGTGACACTGATAATGCCGCTAATAATACCGAAAAACGCCACACAGTGCACAAAACACAGCTGAACTTCAACAGTTTTGACTTGCATAGATAGTTCAAGCTGCTACTATTTGATTGCGTAAAAACACCTAAATAACTGTTTATCTTTTGACAAGACATGAAATGGAGCAAAAACATGAAAAAATTAGTAACGGGCAGTCTTTTATTACTGGCATCCTCAAGCGCATTTGCAGTTGCACCGGGCGGCGGCGGTTGTGGCTGGGGCAATGCTCTATTTGAAGGCCAGTCTGGCCCGGCACCTCACGTATTAGCGGTTACAACTAACGGCACTTCCGGCAACGATACTTTCGGCATGACGACGGGCACCAATGGCTGTGATGTAAGCGGCAAGATTGGTTACAGTGGCAAATCTATGCTGGCTGCAGTAATGGATGAATTCTCAGAAGATGCGGCTAAAGGCAAAGGCGAAGCCTTAACGGCTGTTTCAGTTGCTATGGGCATTCAACCAACCGATCGTGCGAAATTCGCACAACTCACGCACGATAACTTCAGCACTATCTTTCCAAATAAAGATGTAACTGCTGAGCAGGTTTATAACTCTCTGCAGCAGGTTATGAAAGCAGACTCGCAGCTGTCAAAATATGCTATCTGATTACATTCAATAGCGTCAGCCTGAGCAACTATTTAAATCATTGTTTATAATCTTGAGAAATAAAATAGCTGTTCAGGCCTCTTTATCTAATTTTCCCGCACTTGAATCACTCTTCAAAACGGTATCATATATCTAAATTCGCATTTTCATAGCCTGTTAAAAATAGCCGCGATTTATTATATGCTGGCGGCTGCCCGAATAAACACCTGAATTACAAAAAATGAACAACACCCGTTTTTTATACAATACCAGTCAACTCAGTAAAATAATTTCGTTACTGACAATATTTTTGTCTCTCTACTTAACGCCCGCATATTGTGCCGTCAAAAACACTGCGCAAGCTCGCCTTACTGCGAACAGCGATCTTCAGCTGTTAATTGCAGAGGCACAGAATAAATCTTTAGCCAATCGTGAAGAATGGCTCAATTTACTTCACTACAAAAGCAGCGGTGATGGCAGCAAGCACCTGAGCCAGGTTGATGACCTGACATTTTTTTATGCTGAAAATGGTGCTACGAACCCTCAAAACGAACTAACTGCCACACTAAAAGCCTTTTATATAACTGACGTCACCGATCCGGACAATCACGCCCAGTGCCGTTTTATCGCCCGTTTTAACTGGCTTAAAAGCCAGCTTAACTTTCCTGAAAAACAGCTGCCCGCCGTTAGCTGCCCGCAATACACTGAATGGAGCAAGCATGTACCGGCTCACAAAATGAGTTTGATTTTTCCCGCCTATCACTTAAACAGCCCATCATCTATGTTCGGTCACACACTGCTTCGCATTGATCCAGCAGAGAAAGACAAAGCATCTACCTGGCTTTCAATGGCCGTAAATTTTGGTGCAAATATTGAGAACAATGACAACTCAATGCTATTTGCAGTGAAGGGTTTAGCCGGCGGGTACTCGGGAACCTTTATCGTTACACCTTATTATAAAAAAATTAAAGAATACAATCGCTATGAAAACCGCGACATATGGGAATATACTTTAAATTTAACGCCCCAGGAAACCCAGCGCATGGTGCTGCATTTATGGGAGTTAAAGAATATAAAATTTGATTATTATTTTTTTGATGAAAACTGCTCATACCGTTTACTCGAATTATTGCAGGTCGCCCGTCCCGGCTTAAAGCTAACTGAACAGTTTGGCCTGACAGCAATACCCGTTGACACTGTTCGCAGTATTGTGCAGGCAGGACTGACTGAAGATATTGTTTACCGACCGTCTCAGTTCACAAATATAAATCACTTATTAAGTCAACTGAATGACCAGCAGAAAGAAATGGTCTTAAAAATTTCAAAAAATACGGATTTAGTCAAATCAGATGAATTCACCCAGCAAGACCAGCAACAGAAGAACATTATGCTCGACGCCGCCTATGGTTATTTAAGATATCAGCAGAACGATACAGGCAAAACAGAAGCCAACGCACACAACAGCTACCAGCTGCTCGAAGCAATTAGTAATACCCCCGAATTTGACTCACTAAAGGCCGGTTTTACAGATTCACAACGACCGGAAAAAGGCCACCTGAGCAGACGCATCGCTTTAAATGCGGGGGTAGACAATGACATCAACTTTGCTGAATTCGAATTTCGCATGTCATTCCATAGCCTTGAGGACAGACTGGGGGGCTTTCTGCAGGGCGCACAAATCAATATCGGCGACCTTTCGGTTAGAGCAACAGAAGACCGTTTGCAGCTGGAACGACTCAATCTGGTGGATATTTTCTCTCTAACCCCCCGAAATCAGTTTTTTACGCCACTGTCATGGAAAGTTTACACCGGACTGGAGCAACAGATCATTAATGGAGAGGAACATTTAACCGGTCATGTCACCGGCGGCGCGGGAGTCTCATATGATGCCTGGTCAAAGGCTTATATCTACGCCCTTGCAACCGCCAGACTGGAAGCGAACAGCCAGTATACCCGCCTGATAGAGCCTGCCCTGGGTATGTCTACAGGCCTGCTACAACACTTTTCATCTGGCACTGCCCACCTTGAAATCAGCGGTGAGGAGTTTCTTAACCGGGATTATCGCCAGCGTGTAAAATACACTCAAAACCTCACTCTGGCACGTAACCATGCGCTGCAGCTGTCTATTCTGAGACAGCGCCAGCCGGATATCATTTTTACCGAAGCCAGGCTCAGCTACCATTACTTTTTCCATTAATCACCCATCTGTTTTTACAGCCCACCCTGTTTAAGGTAAAATACCTCCTCACTTCAGGATAATGCGGTTATATTTATGTTATTAAAAATTCTTAGAGAAGGCCTGGGACGGCTTATTATACTGGTTAGCTTCTTTATGCCGCCTAAAAAAATCAACCGCTCTGAAGAAGAGCAAAAATGCGTTGATCAGGCGACCTCTGATATGTCTCTGTATCAGTTCTACGCCTGCCCGTTTTGCCTGAAAACCCGCAGGGCACTAAAACGACTGGAATTAAACATTCAGACCGTTGATGCACAGGCCAACCCGGGCCGCGCTGAATTATTAGCCGGTGGTGGTGAAATAAAGGTTCCCTGCCTGCGCATTGATAACCAGGGCGAAATTACCTGGATGTATGAATCAACTGAAATCATCCTCTACCTGGAGCAGCAATTTGGCGAAAACAGCTCCCCCTGTGAGATGAGCAGCTAAAGCCAACGCAACTCAGAATCACTTCGCAGCAGCGCTCGCCCTGCAAGTGATTCCAGTCATGAAAACAGGCCCAATGCCCTCACATACTCCACAACATTTATTCCTCCTGCTTTTTTAAAATCAAAGACTATACTAAAACTAAAAGCGGCCCTTAAATAACCCCTTAAGGACAATAGTTAACGTAACGGAGCACTGAAACTGAGCATAATCACCACGAACTCCATTGCTGCTCAGAAATAAATATGGAATCATGCCACGAGCGAGCAGTCAGAATAGATGTGATCAGCTTAGTTTCACAGGAGAGTGACATGCAACATGCATGGTTTTCAAGTTATCCCCAGGGTATTCCACATGAAATAAACATAAATGAGTTCGCCTCACTGCTTGAACTGCTGGAGGTGAGCTGTAAGAAATACAAAAATCGCCCCTGCTTTCAAAATTATGGAAAAGTCATCAACTACCAGGAGCTGGATGATTATAGTCAGCGCCTGGCCTCCTACCTGCAAAACCAGCTGCATCTGAACAAAGGCGATAAAATTGCCATTATGATGCCTAACCTGCTTCAATACCCCGTGTCCATGTTTGCGGCTCTGCGAGCCGGCCTGACCGTGGTCAATACCAACCCGTTGTACACCGGAAAAGAGCTGAAGCACCAACTATGTGACTCGGGAGCAACCACTATAGTTGTGCTGGAAAACTTCGCCCATACCCTGCAGGACGTTATAAAAGAAACCCCCATTAAACATGTCATTGTCACCCGCATGGGCGACATGCTGCCCTTTCCAAAATCCATTATTATCAACAATGTCGTTAAATACATTAAAAAAATGGTCCCTCCATTTAAACTGATCGGCAGCCTGGATTTTAAACACTGCCTGCAGCAGGGCGATAAAAGCCAGTATTCACGGCCTGATTTAAGCCACAGTGATTTTGCTTTTTTGCAGTATACCGGCGGCACCACAGGAGTGGCGAAAGGAGCCATATTGACCCACGGCAATATGGTTGCCAATGTACTACAGGCCGCTGAGTGGATTACCCCTTTTGCCGTAGAAGGCGAAGAACACGTCATTACCGCACTGCCGCTTTATCATATATTTTCACTGCTCGCGAACTGCTTTTTCTTTATGAAAATTGGTGGCCTGAACCACCTGATAACCAACCCCCGAGACATGAAAAATTTTGTAAAAGAACTTAAAAACTCACAATTTACCGCTATGACCGGGGTCAACACCCTGTTCAACGGGCTGCTGAATACTCCCGGCTTTGCAGACGTTGATTTCTCCAGATTCAGACTGGTGCTGGGTGGCGGTATGGCGGTGCAAAAATCAGTCGCGGACAAATGGCAGCAGGTCACGGGCCTGGTCCTGGTAGAGGCCTATGGCCTGACTGAAACATCCCCCGCTGCCTGCATAAACCCGATGGACCTGCCGAAATACAATGGAAAAATAGGCCTGCCTTTACCCTCCACTGAGGTTTGTATTAAAGATGATCAAAATCAGGTATTGCCCACGGGGGATACCGGTGAAATATGCATTAAAGGCCCTCAAGTTATGCAGGGCTACTACCAGCAGGAAGAAGAAACCGCGCAGGCCATAGATAACGACGGCTGGTTTCACAGTGGTGATATCGGCTTTATGGATGAACAGGGATACTTTCAGATCGTAGACCGTAAAAAAGACATGATTCTGGTCTCCGGCTTCAATGTCTACCCGAATGAGGTGGAACAGGCCATTGCCAGCCACCCGGACGTTATAGAAGTCGGGGTTATCGGTGTAGCCGATGAGAAAAACGGTGAAGCCGTCATGGCGGTGATTGTTAGCAGTAACCTGCAGTTAACACTCGAAGACATCCGTACACATTGCGAATCTTCCCTCACCCGCTATAAAATCCCCAAACGGGTTGAGCTTGTAGAGGAAGTACCTAAAACCAATGTGGGTAAAATACTCCGCCGTGAACTCAGGGGGATGTTTTCCTAGAAGGCTCAGGGCTATAAGATACAGACATAAAAAACCTGAGCTGCCCGGCAGATCAGGAGAGAACGACTTCGCGATTAAAATCTTTCGGGTTAGAGTAAATCAGAGTCGCGACCTGCCACATATTCAAGTAAAATACCCCTTTCAACGTTAACAGAACAGACCCTTTATGACCCTGCATACCAGCCATATCAGCAATCTTAAATTACGCCATAAAGGTAAAGTGCGCGACATCTATGACATTGATAATGAGCATATGCTGATTATCACCAGCGACCGTATCTCCGCTTTTGATGTGGTAATGCCAAGCGCAATACCCGGTAAAGGCACTATTCTGAATGATGTCACCCGCTTCTGGCTAAACAAACTCGAATACATTATCCCTAATCACCTTGCGGATATCCCCCTCAACGACATCATCACAGATAATGATGAACGCAAGCGAGTTGAGAACCATGCCATGGTGGTTAAAAAACTCAAGGCCCTGCCAGTGGAGGCCATTGTTCGTGGCTATATCATTGGCTCCGGCTGGAAAGATTATCAAAACAACGGAGCCATCTGCGGCATTCATTTACCCGCTGGTTTAAAAGTAGCCGACAAATTACCCGAAGCCATTTACACCCCTTCGAGCAAGGCTGATGTAGGTGATCATGACGAAAACATTGATTATGCCGCCACCGAAAAACGACTCGGCAAAGACCTGGCAAAACAGGTTAAAGAGGTTAGCCTGAAACTGTATAAAGCCGCCGCTGACTATGCATTAGAGCGCGGCATTATTATTGCCGACACCAAGTTTGAATTTGGTGTTGACGAAAACAACCAGCTGGTATTAATTGATGAAGTGTTAACCCCCGACTCTTCCCGCTTCTGGCCAGCAGATCAATACAAGCCCGGCAGCAGCCCGGTGAGCTTTGACAAACAGTTTGTACGTGACTACCTGGAAACACTAAACTGGAATAAAACGCCTCCTGGGCCGGAGTTACCGGATGAAATTATAAATAAAACCGCAGAAAAATATCAGGAAGCATTACAGAGACTTACCGGACCATAAACACTTGCCTTTAGTCGTTCGCCAAAGCAGACAATTTTATTGATTTGTTTTTTCTTTTAACAACCGACTAAAGACAAACAACGAACGACTAAAAATGAAAGGCATCTTTATAACCGGCACAGATACCAATGTAGGCAAAACCTATATCGGCTGTAAAATTGCCGCTGAACTCACTGCACGCAATATCAATGTAATCCCACGAAAACCGGTTGAGTCCGGCTGCACACGAATTAATAATGAACTGATACCTGAAGATGCCGTTAAATTAAAACAGGCAGCACAATCAACAGAATCAATAGAAAAAATTTGCCCCTGGCGATTTGAACCGGCTATATCTCCAGCAGAAGCGGCCCGAAAAAACAATCAACACATTTCACTCAATCAGTTATCACAGGCCTGTCGAATTAATACCGCTAAATATGGTTTTTTACTTATTGAAGGTGCCGGCGGATTTTATTCTCCCATCTGTGAAAATGCACTCAATGCAGATCTTGCCCACACAATTCATTTACCACTATTGCTGGTCGCAGAAAACCGGGTGGGATGCATAAATCAGGTGCTACTTTGCCTACGTGCCATAGAACATTACGGGCTTAACATTAAAGCAATTGCGCTTAACCATTCAAACATTTCAGGAAATATTAACAGCCACCATCATGAGCTATTACGATACACACAAACACCGGTATTTGTATTTGACAAAAATCAATCTTCTGCCAGTAAACTTGTAGATCATCTGCTTGCTTAAACACCCGCTTATTAACACAATAAATATCTGCACTTCAGAGTAGTCTTTCGCCTGCATTTATATTAACCTGAACACAGATTTAAAAACTAAAAAACAACAGATGAGAAAAACATTATGGATTATTTTAAACTGATTATATTAACCGGCTCACTTTCACTGCTTAATGCCTGCGGCGACAGCAGTGGCGGTGGCGGCGGACCCGCATCAGTAAGCCCCAGCTTACCCGCTGATGCTATAATTTTAACCACTTCAAATGCCAACAGTGTTGCACAGTCAGCCACCTCAACGGCTGATACAACTGCAGTTTTAGTTGGCATAGAAGCCAGCTTGCCTGCACCTCAAGCTGCAATCAATACACTTACTGATTATGTTTTTGATAAAAGCAACCGTACCAGCTCAATAGCTACCGGCATTACAACAACCGACAGCTGCCCTAATGGAGGCACTGTAACTGACAGCTACAATGGCTCAACTACCAGTATAAGCGGAAGCTTTAATTTCAACCAGTGCGACTTCGGCAACTTTAAATTTAATGGCAACTTCAGCTATAGCTCCACATGGAATGACAACACAGGAGCCTATACAGACACAGGAAACGGAAGCCTTACGCTTACTACCCCCAACGACTCTTACAGCATGGCAATGAACTTTACCGACACAGGCAATGATATCTCTGGCGACTCCAGCATTACTTTAAGTTTTTCAATATCTGGCGCTAATCTTGGTGGTTTCCTCGTCACAACTTCGCAACCATTAACGTCAACCAATTTCACCACCGCATCTGCCGGACAACTTATTGTTACGGGTGCAAATAACACCCGGCTCCGTATTACCATCACTTCATCTACTAGCGCCGATATAGAGTTTGACAATGGCAGCGGCAGCTTTGTATTCCTCAACAGTATTTTTATATAACGGACTCTTTTGACCTAAACAAAAATGCTCACCCATTATTCACGCAGGGATGCGGGTGTCGTGGTTGCAGAATAACAAACACGTAAATATACGACACAGTTGAGTTGATGAGTAAAAATATTTTTATAGCCTGCCTGATAAGTTCAGCCGTTTGCGTTATCTCAACAGAAACCTACGCGGCCGTACTTGAAATATCATCTGGTATTTACTATTTCAATTACGAAGAATTCAGTCAATCAGGAACATCTCTTGATTCAGAAAAGGGCTACCTGCCCGGCATTAAAATAATCTTTTCTCAACTGCATAACGGTAATAAATATAGCGCACATGCATCAGTATATAGCGGAACTGTCGACTACAGCGGTGGGACACAGAGTGGCCAACCACACACGACAAAAACAGAACAACAATTAACTCAATTTGGCTTTGAGTTCATAAGTAAACAAATTGAACTTATTCCAGTTCAATTAAACATTGGCATAAAGCGATGGGAATGGGACCGCAACATTCTGGATAGAAATAATGTTCAGGGCTTGCACGAAATATACAACTGGGATGAAATAAGCATCGGTCTGAACTTTGAAACAAAGCAATATAACAACGCTTTTTACTGGGGAAATATAAATGCCCTGTACACGTTATCACCCGTTATAGAAATACTTCTTGATACTTCCACTGCAAAGCTAACTATGGGCGAAAAACCCGGTTTCCGTTTACGTGCTGGAAAAACCTGGATACTGAATAATCAGAACCGCTATAGCCTGTCAATTATCTCTGAATACTGGCAATTTGGCAGAAGCAATAGCGTGTTCATCGCTGATTTCTTTGGTAACCCGGCCTTCATTACAGAACCAGATAGCACATCATTCCACACTCGCCTGGAATTCAGCTACACAGCATACTTTTAACCCCTGCACCGAAAACTGTTACCTGCTCCACCGTTGTAAACACTACCGAGCAGACATTAAACCGGCTTTCCCTCCGATAAACAAATAACAGACCTGTCTCACATAATTCTCCAGTCGATTCTGTAACATTAATCACAATAAGAATTAATGATATTTTTGGAAATAGTACTATGAAATTAATCCGCTCTTTTATCGCGCTCACAGCATTTTTATTGATCAGCGCTTGCAGCGATGATACCAGCACCGCCAGCAGCTCCAAAGCGGCGATTACAAGCAGTAACTCACAGGATCTGGCAATTGCCGCAACTGAAGGTGCAAAGCAGAGTATCAATACTGACTCTGCCAGTATTTTTAAAACATCGACAAGCTCGTTTAATACAGAAGCATTTTCAAAAACGGTTATAGATCAGACGCAACAGGCTGCTGATAACGGCGCACTGCCAGACTATAACAACCTGTGCAGCTCCGGCACAAGCACCGCGAACACGCCGGTTAATAACAATGGCGGCACGACAACCAATACAAGTATCACATTTACCAACTGCGACCTAAACGCCACTGGGGTTATTGTGAATGGCGACCTTTCTGTAACAACAAGCTATAACGCCACAACTTTTGCTACCAGCTTTAGCATGATCTACAACAACTTCACTGTTAGTTATCAGGGCAACATTGAAAACATTAATTTCAGCATGGAATGCGGCACAACAACGAACTCGACCACCAATGCTTTTGAGTATAGCTGTACCTCATCTTCCAGCATTCTGGGCATAGATGGTCGCAACTACTTTGTTGATAATATTTCAGTCAGCGGTGACTTCAACTCCGGCTTTAATGTGTCTGCAACGGTAACAGACCCTGACCACGGCGACATCTCAATAAAGGCAACAAACGTTCTGTTTGACTGTGCAGCACCCTATGCAGGCAGACCCAGCACTGGCTCTATTAGTTTTACAGACAATACCAAAAGCGGAAGCATTACATTTGATAGCTGCAGCTCATATACGGTTGCAGTGGACGGTGTAGCAACCAGTTATACCTGGCCGGTTAGCCCTTAGGCCTGCTACCCCTGCTACCTGTCAAAACAAAAAAGGCGCATCATTGATGCGCCTTTTTTGTTTTGACAGGTAAATTTTTTAACGTATTTCCAGCAACTCAACTTCAAACACCAGTGTAGCATTGGGGGGTATAACCCCGCCTGCCCCTGCCGCACCATAACCCATTTCAGGCGGTATCGTTAACTTGCGTTTGCCGCCAATTTTCATACCTTTAACACCTTCATCCCAGCCTTTAATAACCTGCCCCATACCCAGCGTAAAGCTGAACGGATCATTTCTATCCAGACTGGAGTCAAACTTGATACCATCAGTTAACCAGCCGGTATAGTGAACAACGACAACCTCAGCACCATCACCCGCACCGGCTTCTGCACCCTCACCAACCGTTAACTCTTCTATTTCTAATTCAGACATATTTTCTCCCGCCATTAGTTACACAAAAAATTTCACAATATTCAGGCCAAAGCCAACAGCGTAGCTCCAGCTTCTTTATTTATGTTTTTCAAAATATTCATTTTTCATTTTCTTAACCAGTGCACTTAGCAGCACCAACGCAATTAAGTTTGGTACAGCCATCAGTATATTAGTGATATCAGCAATATTCCACACCAGTTTCAGAGGGACCACCGCGCCCACTACGATCAACACCGTGTAGATCACCCGATACGGCAACACCGCCGCTTCACCAAATAAAAACTTCACACTCCGGTCGCCATAATAAGACCAGGCAATAATCGTTGAAAAAGCAAAAAGTGCCAGACTTGTGCCAACAATAACAGCACCTGCATCGCCTATCGACTGACTAAATGCATAGGCGGTTAAAGACGCACCTGCAACATGCTCCGGTGCTGTTATATAGGCACCGGTCACTACAATTGCAAGACCTGTCATACTGCATATAATCAATGTATCGACAAACGGCTCCATCATTGCCACAAGCCCCTCGCGTACCGGCTCATTTGTTGTCGCTGCAGCATGGGCCATGGGTGAAGAGCCAAGGCCCGCCTCATTTGAAAACAGCCCCCGCGCCACACCCCAGCGAATCGCTTCGCCCACAGCCGCACCGCCCACGGCCCAGGGGTTTAATGCATGATTAAATATGCTGGATATTGCCGCCGGTATTTGCGCATATTCATTAATCAGCACAGCCATCGCCACGGAAATATAAACCACCGCCATAAAGGGCACAATCGTGCTTGCGACTTTAGAGATTCGTTTTACGCCGCCTAAAATAACCAGCCCCACCAGCATCGCCATCACAACGCCAATCGCCCAACTGTACTGTTTTATGTCTGGCTGAATAAAAACCAGCCCATCAACCACTGAATTCACCTGCACCAGATTGCCCACGCCAAATGAGGCCACCGCAGCAAAAAAAGCAAAAAACATGGCGGTGCGCTTCATTTTCAAACCATGCAACAGGGTGTACATTGGGCCACCCGAGACGCCCTGATGATCTATCTGGCGAAACTTCAAAGCCAGCGTGCTTTCAGTGAATTTTGTCGCCATACCCAAAAACGCTGTTACCCACATCCAGAATAGCGCGCCGGGCCCACCTAACGAAATTGCGGTTGCCACGCCGGCAATATTGCCTGTGCCAACCGTAGCGGAAAGCGCGGTCGATAAGGCCTGGAAATGACTGACATCACCCCTGTCGTCTTTACAACTGTATTTCCCCTGAATAATGTGAATTGAATGCCTGAAGCCTTTAATTTGCACGAAGCCCAGGCGCAGAGTGAGATATAAACCAACACCCAGCAATACTGCGAGCGTAACCCAACTACCCCAGAGCAGCCCGGATAAGTTACCACTTAACTCCGTCAACACGTCCAATTGAATGGCCTCATTTAATTTTAATCAACCCTCGTACATTAATACGACGGGCAATAAAACACAAACCAAGTTTAATCACACCAGCAAAATAGTTGCCTATATCTGAAAATGATAAATATTTTTTTTATGAAAAAATCACTTGACTATTTTAACAGGCTATTCTTAGTTGCAACGCCACGGCTACAGTCAACCAGGCATACGCTCATAAGCCACCTCATGCAGCACAGACCCCATATAATCAGTTGAACATAATATTGTACAGCGGCAAGGTTTTCAGGTTATGTACACCATCAACCTGCTCAACATGGGATGACATTAGTTTTGCTTTATCAACCGTCCAGCAAAGATCGTCATCTCCAGGAATTATGGTTCTGTCCACAGGTGAAAGCTCTTTGGCATAAAAATGATCTGTTACAATAAACTTAATCTGGTCTATTATTTCTCTATGACTGATCATACTGAAATCACCAAACCAGGATAATTCACTTATCCGGGACATGGCATCTTCTTCAGGCAATGCATCAATGGCTCCTACAGAGAAAACCCCCAGCGGCTCAAACATAGCATCCACAGGAGTCGAAATAGTTGTATATTCGATATTTACCGATAAATGAGATAGATCTTTCAATTTCTTAAACCTGTGAGTAATGGTTGCACCGGTACTAAAACCCACAACATGTATCTTATCTGCTGTTGGCGCACATTCAACAATATGCTGCTCCCAAAGGTCAGCCAGTTTATTCATATTACCCGCCTGCTCATATCGAACAATATAAACACGGCTATTTTCTGGCACATTTAAATCACTTAAAACAGAAACAGGGTCCGAAGCAAAACCATTCAGGAAATATACAATATTACTGTCATCACTGCAGCCAGCAAACAAATCAAACACCTCCTTTTTCACTTCACTCAATACTTCATTTTCTACAACTGAATTGCTGCGCTTATCGCTTGCAGATGAAACATCATCGGCACTTATTTTATTTTTGAACAGTTCTTTAAGTGTTGAAAAGTTTAGCTGTTGAGTCGCAGGCAACGTAAGCCTTATAGAGTAATCAGTTTCCAGCTTATTTTTTATTTCAACCACCATGAGTGAGTCCATTCCCAGAGTACTAAATTTCGTATCATCACTCACCTGCGTACTTTCTGACATTCCCAGCATACTTTTTACATACTGTAACAATTCTTCTTCTGTGTTTTCACTGCTGTGAGAATTATTTTCTTGGTCATCAAAAATATCACAATACCGTACATGACTCGATACAACCGGCTTGTCCTGAAGCAGATAACTGTCCAGTGTGTTCAGGCACGAATACAGGCTCTGCTCTTTAGTAAATAATGCCTGCGTATCAATATACTCTTTATTTTCATTAGCGAAACCAACATCATCTATTACCCCCCATTGAATTGATAGCGCAGGGAAACCCTGTTTTTTTCTAACTTCACAAAGCCGGTCCATTGCGAAGTTTGCATAGCCATAATTGGATTGCCCGGGATTTCCAGCGCCACCAGATAACGATGAAAACACAACGAAACAATCCAGCTCGCTACAGAGTTCCCGACTTAACTCATCCAGATGCCTGCAAGCATCATACTTCACACCGATAACACGCTTAAATGAATCCTCTGTCTGATTCAGTAAAAACGAATCATCTAATACCATAGCTAAATGGAAAATGCCCCCTAGTGGATACTTTATTTGAGAGATTAAAGATCGGCTTGACTGCTTATTGCTCACATCAAGGTTACTGATATCAACTGACACTCCTTCCTTTTTCCAGATATTAAGCCAGAATCGCTGATAACCATTTTTAACATCGGAGCGAGATGTTAATACTATGTGCTTTGCACCCCGCTCTATAAGCCAACGAGCCAGCTCAAACCCAAAACCACCCAGACCACCTGTAATCAAATATGTTTTACCCGCATCACACCAGAATTTTAATCTGGCGTTTACGGATGTATCTAACACGCCATCTTCCTCCCTGATTTTTATTAAGACCTTACCTGTGTGATTGCCTGCTGCCATGTACCTGAAGGCATCTTCAAGCTGATCATGATTAAACACCGTACTTAATAATGGCACCACAACACCCGATGCGACCCCTTCTTTCAATAAATCAGAGACCGCCTGCAAACTCTCCGGGTCATCTCTCATGACATTGTCCAGGCCTACACCATTAAATTTCACATCCCTGAGGTACATCTGCATACCTACCGCTGTGTTTTGAGTCATATCGTATTTTCCAATTTCCAGAAACTGCCCATAACGTGAAAGCACACGTAGACTCGCCTGCAATTTATCATCCGCCAGTGAATTAAGTACGACCTGAACACCTCTTCCCTGCGTGATGTTCATAATTTGACTTTCAAAATCGGTGTTCCGTGAACTATATATATGATCTGAGCAAATTTGCGGGAAAAGGGACTGCAGCAGCTCTCGTTTTTGCTGTGAACCAACGGTAGTAAATATCTCACAGCCCCTGGAAAGCGCCACTCTAATTGATGCCTGCCCAACACCGCCAGTACCTGAGTGTATCAACACTCGCTGCCCGGACTTTATATCAGCGCGCACAACCAGTGCAAGGTACGCGGTCATGTATGCAACAGGCACAGTCGCCGCCTGCTGCAATGTCCAGTTAGCAGGAACATCCCAGATATACGGGGGCTCATCTTCAGCAATTTGAATTTTTGTAGAAAATGGATCGTTTAAAAAACCCATTACCCTTCGACCATCTTTCGACACAGCCGAAAACTCACCGCTTAAAGATTTAACCAGAGACTCCTTAAACGCACTGACTGATAACCTGCCTGTCGCCAGCATGACGTCCTTAAAATTAAGCGCGCAATAATATGCATCATATACATAATTTACTCGATAAGCATCAGGTGAGCTAACCCACTGAAGTGATGAAAGATCACCTTTACTAGCAATATCCATATAGGCATTATCAGTGATACAGTGATTATTTTTATATATATCAAGATAACGGAAACTACCCCATTGCGAGTCACGATAAACAGACACGGCTAAACCAGTATTCATTATATCGCCTAAACTGTCTTCATTGAACTCACCTTCACTGTCATTAAAAATAACTTTTAAACAATCACTGTCACCTTCTTTACGTGCGCAATTTATCATGCCAATTAAACCGGGCGTAGTATGTATACTCCCTTTAAGCCATAGCCTGGATTTTCCATCGCCATGAATATCAGATAATTTCTCCTGAATAACAAGCAGATCCTGCCCGATTTTATTTGTATTAATAACTATATTATCTATTGTTTTTGTTGACTTTTTACGGCATAAAAAAAGCGTAGATAAAAGCCCGTCATCTTTTGTTGAAATTAAATCATAACCGCTCTCTTCTAAAATTTCGAACCAGCGTTTTTTTGAAGTAAATGCGCCGTTAGAACGTTCATTTTCATCATTGTAGTTCCAGATATCCTCAATAAATCCCCACACCCCAAGAGCCAGAGAATAACCATGCGTCACCTCGTGCAGCAGAAAAAAACCATCATCGGCAAGCGAATCATGAATATTTTTCAATGCCTGCCTTATATTAGGCGAAGCATGAATGACATTACTTGCTGCAACCAGATGCAGATTATTCCTGACATCGGGGGCTTTTTCTGAAATATCCCATGAGACATATTCTGTCACTTTATTATACAGTGAGAATTCGTCTTTCATATTTTCAAAAAAACCACCCGAGATATCTGTGATTGTATAGCTGTCCTCAGTGGATCTTAAAAAAGGAAGAATATGCGAAGTAATGCCACCGGTCCCTGCACCTACTTCACAAAAATTAACGCCACCTGATACCCCCGCATTTTCCATAACAATTTGTATCATACTGCCCAGATATTTATCCTTATATAAAAAGGCTATTGCAATATCATTTTTATATAACTCATTGTATTCATCAAACGACACAATAAGTGGCATAGCATCTTTTAATAATAGCTCTGGCTGGCTGTAAACATGTTTTGCAAGTCTTAATAATATTGCATTTGGGTGACTCTCAAATTTCAACATCTGGTCATCTGTATAGCCGCGATAACCAGATGATGAAATTATTTTTTTTAGCTTTTTTATATGCTCTGGAATATTTATATTTTTATCTTCAGCATAAGAAAACAATTTTGAAGCCTGTGTTAGAATGTATGAATTAACCAGCTGTATGTATTCAAGCACTGTATTATCTGTTTTTTCAATACACTTCGCCTCATTGAAAGGCACAAACTCCACTGATGATAATACCGCATCATCCTGTTTATGTGTTGATGGCATAATACCAAACTCACAGTCTTCTATAACTACCGAGCGGCTGCTTAGGCAACGAATATATTTATTTGAATAAGACTCAATAACGGGGTGATCTGGCTGCAGAAGCGGGTCAATCGTCATTCTTCGAATATATGTCGGCATAATTGTATTACGCTCAAACCGAACGACACTTGCCTGAAGCAAACAGTCCATATATGTAACCCAGTTATTATCCCAGTTAATATCGATATAACAACCATCGGTAGAAACCTTATTTAACGCTCTGAAAGCCGGCCCATAGTTATAACCACGCAGGCGCAACTCTTTATAAACATCAGCTGCATCCATAAAAACAGCTTTATCTTTATCATTTTTTTCTGGCAGATAGACATCAGGCAAAACTATTTCATCTCCAAATGTCACGTGCCCACTAGCCACCAGGTCATCACGTTCAACCACTTCAAACTGATGTGTTGTTGGTAAATACCTGACTTTTAAATCGGTTGAATTATGTTTCTGAAGTATTGTAGCCCGATGAAAACGCACATCGGAAAATTGAATTTTTAAGCGGCTAAATGGTGTTCGACTAATTTTAGAAACTGTTTGCCACACCAGGTATAAATAACCCAGCCCCGGAACAACAATATGACTGTTTAATTTATGATCTTTAAAATACCCGTATTCTTCTCTACTGAGGTCGATATTGTAAATATAATCTGCATTTGATCTTAAAATACTGTTTTCAAGATCGGGTAATTTCCAGGAAACGGTATGATCCCATCCGGTTAACTGAGGCAACGACAGTTGTGCTGTTTGAGTCCGGCGCGGGTAAAGGCCGCCTGTCCACTCAATATCAATACCCGCCACATATGCCTGCGCCACTGCATCATTAAATATGCCTGCGCAATCAAATCCACGACGCATCATATTGATATACGTTATAGAGCTGACACTATCAATCAGTGAGGCACGCATTAAACTATGAGGGCCCAACTCAATGACGATCGCATTTTCTGGTATGTGCTTTAATGCGTCATAAAACAACACTGGATTAAGCAGATTATCAACAAAATATTTTTCATCGCATATAGTCGCATTACACCATTCGCTTTTCGGGTGCGAGGTACTTATCCATCGATGATTACGTTTCTTAGGTTCCGTCAATATACTGGATAAATATTCATTAAGTATCGGCGCAGCACCTTTAATCAGATGCGAATGAAAAGCAATACCCGTTGAGTCAACTTGCCTCACGTCAATGCCTTTTAACTGCAATGCTTTAGCCAGTGAATCTATTTCATACTCTTCACCAGAAAATGTAACACTGTATTCACTGTTATGGCAGGCAGCCATTAACGCATGGTTACAATACGCCTGCGCATCTTCCCATGAGAGTTGTGCAACCAGCATCTTACCCTTTGTTTCCGGGCATTGCTGAACACTAATACCTCGATAGTATGCAATCAGAATTGCCTGCTCTTTTGTAATTGCACCATCTGCGTATGCAGAAGCAACTTCACCTATGCTGTGACCAATTATTCCGGCAGGTTTAATACCATATGCTTTCGCCATATCCGTTAAGGCAAGCTGAATAGCCGCAATAGAAACAAAGGTTTTTACGGGCTTTACAAATGAGTCATCTTCAGACTGCGTCAGCAATTGAAGCAAATTGATTTCAGTGTTTTCCAGCGTATTATGTAACGCCTGAATAGTCTCTGAAAAAACAGGGTGTGCCATCAGGCCCTTACCCATACCCTGCCATTGTGAACCCATTCCCGGATAAATAAACCAGACTTCTAACGGATTTTCTACAACCGCACCGTTAAAGGCTCGCATCTCACTCGGTTCAACGTTTTCAGAAAACTCACTCGAGTTATAAAGCAGACAGCCTCTGTACTGAAACAACTCTGAGCTTCTGTTTGCGATGCTCTGCATAAAACCTGTGGCATCCTGACTGATACCAGGTGTTTGATATGATTCAAGTAAGGAATCAACCGCTTCCTGTGTTCTAGCAGCACAGGGTATAACAGGTAAAATATATCGAGGATTTGCTGGTTTATTATCACCCTGCTCAACACCACCCTCTAATATAACATGCGCATTTGTACCACCAAAACCAAACGAGTTTATACCGACAATTCCACCAGCCCACTGCATGTGTTGATCAATAACTTTAATTGTGCCTTTTTGCAACGACTGAATATTTACGTTGGGTGTGGAATAATGAAGATTAGCAGGTATTATTCCATGCTCCATACAAAGTAACACTTTAATAAGACCCGCCATTCCGGCAGCCCCTTCAGCATGCCCCATATTGGATTTAACTGAGCCTATGTATAACGGCGCATCCGCACTACGCTCATCAATATTCAATGCCTGCTCTATTGCATTCACTTCCTGCGGGTCACCCACTGCCGTGCCTGTACCGTGTGCTTCAATATATGAAACACTCTGTGGGTTTATATCGCAGCTTTTATATAAATCACCAATCAACTTCTGCTGTGCGGCACCATTTGGAAAGGTTATGCCTTTTTCAGTATAGCCATCACTATTTACTGCAGATCCACGTATATGCGCACGCACACGTTTTGCCATAGATTCCCTTGTCAGTATAATAACGCCAATACCTTCTGACCGAGCATAGCCATCTCCGGACTGGTCAAATGATTTGCAGGTACCTGTTGGAGACAGCATTTTGAGTTTGGAAAAACCCAGGCTCACGGATGGATTAAAAATAGCATTACTGCCGCCTACTACAGCAATATCGCACTTGCCCAGATTGATTGCAGAGATAGCGGCATCCAGCGCAACAATAGATGACGAACAAGCCGTATCGAGCGTATGACTTGGACCATGAAAATCATAATGAAATGACAACCTGTTAGAAAACATAGAGAGTGAACAGCCGGTATTTTCATAACCTGTAATTGATTCAATATTGCTTCCATTAATTCCCATCATATCGCTGAGACAAGCGCCGATAAAAACACCCGTGTTCGAGCCTTTAATACTCACTGGATCAATACCTGCATCTATAAATGCTTCATAACTAACTTCCAGTAAAAGCCGCAATTGCGGATCCATTTTATCGGCCTGCTTACCATGAACGCCAAAAAAAGATGCATCAAAATCTTCTACCGCTTTTATTTTTCCAAAACGCCCGGGGATACCAAAACTTCCTGCAGGCCATCTATGATCATCTTCATTAACCATATCTAATCCTGACAATAAATTTTGCCAAAACTCCTGGTAAGACGCTGATTCTGGAAACTTACACGACATACCTGATATGACAATAGAATTTTTCATTGATTTTCCCCTGAACATTAATGATTACGCTAAGAATTATTTATTAACGTAGAATTAATTCAGTGAAGAGCGTCACGCGTAGCAACAAAAGGGAATAATGACCAGTATATTCTCTGGCCTATAAGTCGTCTGAAAAAGTTAAATTTTTATACAGAGGCGCAGAGCGGATAAAATCCTGAAAAAATCTTTTGAGTTTGATTAATTCAGGTTAATCCAGGGTGATATATTCGGACTATTCAGCAGGCACAAAAAAAGGAGGCCGAAGCCTCCTTTTTTACTACTTATAAATTTAGTTTATTTGTAGTAACCAACCATGTTTTCTAATGAAACCACTTTGATTTTATCAGCATTGCCGGCACTTCCGAAAGCTTCGAAACGCGCCTTGCAAATACCCTTCATTGCAGCAGTTGATTCTTTAAGGAATTTACGCGGGTCGAAGTTAGATGGATTTTCCTGAAGATGTTTACGCACAGACCCCGTAGAAGCCATACGCAGATCAGTATCGATATTAACTTTACGTACACCCGATTTAATGCCCTTAACGATTTCTTCAACCGGTACACCGTAAGTCTGGCCCATATCACCACCATAGGAATTAATGATTTTCAGCCATTCCTGAGGCACTGAAGATGAACCGTGCATAACCAGGTGAGTATTCGGTAGTTTTGTGTGAATTTCTTCAATACGATCGATACGCAAAATTTCGCCATCCGGCTCTTTAGTGAATTTGTAAGCACCGTGTGATGTCCCGATAGCAATGGCTAATGCATCAACACCGGTTTGCTCAACGAAGTCAGCCGCTTCATCAACACTGGTCAGCAGCATATCTAAATCCAGCTTGCCTTCAGCGCCGTGGCCATCTTCTTCGCCCATTTCACCGGTTTCCAGTGAACCCAGGCAACCTAACTCACCCTCGACCGACACACCACCAGCATGCGCCATTTTTACAACTTCTTTCGTTACTGCAACATTGTACTCAAAAGACGCAGGAGTTTTCATGTCCGCTTCTAATGAACCATCCATCATAACCGAGCTAAAACCAGACTGAATTGAACGCAAGCAGATTGCTGGCTCAGAGCCATGGTCCTGGTGCATTACAACAGGAATATGCGGATACATTTCAATCGCTGCTGAAATCAGGTGACGCAGGAATGGTTCGCCGGCATAGGAGCGAGCACCCGCAGAACCCTGCATAATAACCGGGCTGTTGGTTTCGTCAGCTGCCTGCATAATGGCATGCACCTGCTCCATATTGTTTACATTAAAAGCGGGCATACCGTAGCTGTTTTCAGCAGCGTGGTCCAGTAGTTGGCGTAATGAGATTAGTGCCATTTTATATACTCCTTAGTATTAAGGTTTGTTTATTCAAAAAATTAAATCGGTAAATTCGTTCCGGCCTGAAGCATAATTCAGTGAACCGCTTCAGCTTGAAGCATCACTGACATTCCCTATGGTCACAACCTTCATGGCATTCGTACCGCCACCGGAATCACCCAGCGCATCGCCCCGGGTAATAATAATTCTGTCGCCATCATCAACTATGCCTTTTTCCTTTAGCAGGCAGGCAACGGTAGAGCTTACATTATAATCACCCACCTGATCAAAATCGATACTGGTGGGGTAAACTCCCCGATACAGCGTGACTTTACGCCTGGTTTGCTGATGACGGGTCATTGCATAAATCGGAATACCAGAGCTTATTCTGGACATCCACAGCACGGTAGATCCTGATTCAGTCAACGCCGCAATGCCGTCCACATTCAGATGATTGGCAGTATACATGGTTGCCATAGCGATTGCCTCATCAACACGTCCGAAGGTTAATGCCATGCGATGATCAGAGACCTTAGCTCTGGGATGCTGTTCCGCTGATTCACAGATACGCCCCATGGCTTCAACGGTTTCTACAGGATATTTACCTGCTGCTGTTTCACCGGATAACATGACTGCATCGGTGCCATCATGTACTGCATTGGCTACATCAAAAACTTCTGCACGGGTTGGAATCGAATTTTCAATCATTGACTCCATCATCTGAGTGGCCGTAATTACCACACGGTCCATGCTACGGGCTTTGGCAATCAGATCTTTCTGTACCGCCGGCAACTCAGCATCGCCGATTTCGACACCCAGGTCTCCCCGGGCAACCATAATAGCATCAGATGCCTCAATAATTTCATCAATACATTCAAGGGCTTCAGCACGTTCAATTTTTGAAACCACAGCACCATGACCACCGGCATCGCGTAGTAGCTTACGCGCCTGATGGATATCATCGGCAGATTTTGGGAAAGACACCGCAATATAATCTGCCTGCAGCCTGGCGGCCGATTTAATGTCTTCCTTGTCTTTTTCCGTCAGTGCGGGTGCCGATAAACCACCGCCCTGTAAATTAATGCCTTTTTTATCTGACAGGTAACCGCTGTGAACAACCAGGCAATTAATTCTCAAGCCATCAACTGAAACAACATCCAGCAACATACGACCATCATCAAGCACCAGACGGTTTCCCGGCTTTACATCCCCGGGCAGGCTTTTATAGGTAATACCCACGCCTTCAACGGTTCCAGCTTTTGGGTCCAGTTCAGCATCCAGAAAAAACTTATCGCCCTCCGTGAGGTGAACCTTAGCGTCTACGAAACGCTCCGTTCGAATTTTAGGTCCCTGCAAATCGGCAAGCACACCTACAACTCGGCCGAATTTATCGGCTGCCGCTCTCACCATATCAACACGGCGAGACTGCTCTTCGTGACTGCCGTGAGAATAGTTCAGCCGCACAACATCTACGCCCGCCTGAACCAGGTCATCTATAATTGCCTGAGTATCCGTAGACGGGCCTAAAGTTGCTACTATTTTTGTTCTACGCAAGTGTAGAAACTCCTACATTATTTTAACTCTGTCGGTACCTGCTGATAAAGCTGATACCGACAATAAAAACGAGACAGATGCCCCGTTTATTTTCAGCCTTTGGCTCTTTCTTCTAATATTGCTACAGCGGGTAATTCCTTACCTTCCAGAAACTCCAGAAATGCGCCACCACCGGTTGAAATATAAGACACCTTGTCAGAAATATTATATTTATCAACCGCTGCCAGCGTATCACCACCACCAGCAATCGAAAATGCAGGTGACTCAGCGATGGCCATGGCAATCGCTTTTGTACCTTCGCCGAACTGATCAAATTCAAATACACCCACCGGGCCATTCCAGACAATTGTGCCCGCTTTCTTAATAACTTCGGCAAGCGCCGCAGCAGAATCAGGACCGATATCAAAAATCATATCGTCATCAGCACACTCATTTACATTTTTTAATGTTGCTTCAGCGGTTTCAGCAAACTCTTTTGCACAGACAATATCAGTCGGCACAGGAATAGAGCCGCCGTTTGCTTTTGCATCGGCGATTAAGTTCTTTGCCGTTTCAACCAGGTCTTCTTCATACAATGATTTGCCTACATTGTGGCCTTCAGATGCAATAAAAGTATTGGCTATGCCGCCACCAACAATCAGCTGATCAACCACTTTAGACAATGATTCAAGCACGGTTAATTTAGTAGAAACTTTAGAGCCGCCCACAATAGCCACCATGGGTCGAGCCGGGTTATCCAGCGCCTTGCCTAATGCTTCCAGCTCACCAGAAAGCAATGGGCCTGCACAGGCAGTTGCTGCAAACCGGGCCACACCATGAGTTGAAGCCTGGGCACGATGTGCCGTACCAAATGCATCCATTACATAAATGTCACACAGCTCGGCATACTGCCTGGATAAAACTTCGTCGTTTTTCTTCTCGCCCCTGTTAAAGCGGCAATTCTCTAAAACAACCACTTCGCCATCTGCAATGTCCAGTGCTGCACCCAGATAGTCCTTAACCAGTTTAACTTCTTTGCCTAAAGCTTCTGTTAAGTAGTTCACTACTGGCAACAATGAAAATTCACCTGCCGGCTCACCTTCAGTCGGACGACCCAGATGTGACATTAGCATCACTTTTGCACCGGCTTCAATGCAGTGCTTAATCGTTGGCAAAGATGCCTCAATACGTTTTGCACTGGTCACCTTGCCATCTTTAACCGGCACATTTAAATCCTGACGAATTAACATGCGTTTACTGGCAAGATCTAGATCAGTCATCTTGATTACTGACATGGAATACTCCTAAATATATTTTCAAATTTTTAAAAACTGTTTGGTAAATTAAAAACTTAACAAACCGCTTTCATTTAAAGCTGCACCTGAATAAACGCCATCGTTTTTTACACTATTTTTAGCTAATACCCGGCATTCATCATTTCGCATTCATCAGGGCAATTGTGGTATCAATCATACGATTAGAAAAACCCCACTCATTGTCATACCATGCACATACCTTCACCAGATTACCCGAGGCAACACGGGTAAGGGTTGCATCAAAATTTGATGTGGTACTGGTGTGATTAAAATCTATTGATACCAGTGGCCCTGTACTATACGCCAGCACAATATCATCTGCCGCCTCGTTCATAATGGCGTTAATTTCTTCTACCGTTGTGTCCCTGCTTGCGGTAAATGTCAAATCAACCAGCGACACATTAATGGTAGGTACGCGCACGGCAAAACCATCCAGTTTGCCATTTAACTCTGGCAGCACCAGCCCGATCGCCGCCGCCGCACCGGTTTTAGTCGGTATCATCGAACTGGTCGCAGAGCGAGCCCGACGCAGATCGGTATGATAAACATCCGTCAACACCTGGTCATTGGTGTAAGCATGAATCGTTGTCATCAGACCATTCTCAATGCCAATTTTTTCATGCAGCGGCTTAACCATGGGTGCCAGGCAATTGGTTGTGCAGGATGCATTTGAAATAACCGTATCACTGGCTTTCAACACATCATGATTCACGCCATATACAATGGTTGCATCAACCCCAATACCGCCCGGCGCAGAAATAATAACTTTTTTTGCTCCGCCTTCAATATGCAAAGAAGCTTTTTCTTTGCTGGTAAAAAAACCGGTACACTCATGCACCACGTCAACACCCAGATCGGCCCAGGGCAGCTTTGCCGGATCACTCTCTGCATACACACGAATTTTATCGCCGTTTACAACCATGTGGTCGCCGTCGACTTTCACCTCACCGGGAAAGCGGCCATGAGCGGTATCATATTGCGTTAAGTGCGCATTGGTATGGGAATCACCCATGTCATTGATAGCGACAACCTGCACTTCATCAGTGCGGCCCGACTCATAAATTGCACGCAAAATATTACGACCAATACGCCCGTAACCATTAATTGCAACCTTAATTGTCATAACCTGAACCTTAATTATTTATTGTTTAACTTTAACAATAAACAGAATGGATTAAACCTGAACCAGGAACATGATTAACTGGTAACTATTTTTTGGTTTTAAAATATTTAACCTGACAAACCAGCTGAGTGCAAACACATTACACAACCAGCCAGGTATTGCAGATATAAAACTCATTTGCCAAATTGATTCAATATAAAAACAGTTTGGCAAATAAGTTTAAGATTTTAAAGAGACACACAAGTGCGGCTCTTTAAAATCTATAGCGGGGTAAAAACTCCCCAGCCCGCTTAATTAAGTGCGGTATTTTGTTCGCGAGCAAGCCGCGCTCTTTGCTGAAAAGCGCAGCGTACACCAGGCACATGAGCATGAGCATTTTCAGCAAAATCCAGCAACCCAAACCCCGGACAAAG